>Ga0209164_1000074_pt1 | contig 308746 bp, 208 predicted proteins | sample MTBNYHSulfiMetaG_FD_187458 | JGI IMG/M metagenome (GOLD analysis project Ga0209164, IMG submission 187458) | Enrichment culture microbial communities from rom New York Harbor, USA that are MTBE-degrading - MTBE-NYH (New York Harbor Sulfidogenic)... | ecosystem: Environmental > Aquatic > Marine... | reverse complement strand
CATGTTACTGTTGAATCGATTTTTTGACGTGTTCGGTATTTACCCATACTCTATCAAAAATCAAAATTATGTCAAAGAACTTATATATTACGGCACTATTGCCGCCTAAAAGTTTAACGAACTATTGGTATTATAAATAAATTCTAAAATCAAACCGCACCAGCGGTCATATTAATAAAAATCAAAAATTATGAAAAAGATATTATTCGTGAGTATTGTTTTAATTACAGCTGGTTTAATCAATTTGAAGGCACAGGATTATAAAACCTCTGCCGGAATAAGAGCAGGATTATCAACAGGAATAACACTCAAGCATTTTATCGCTACATCCGATGCAGTGGAAGGGATCCTCACTACCCGATATGGTGGTTTTAATGTTACAGGTTTATATGAAAGACATGGCGGAGCTTTTGATACTGACCATCTTTATTATTTTTACGGAGGAGGGGCACATATTGGCATGTGGGCAGAAAAAGATAGTCCTACTTATACCGTTATTGGTATTGACGGAATAATAGGACTGGAATATGTTTTTACTGAAATTCCATTCAACCTTTCACTCGACTGGAAACCAGGCTTTAATTTAATTGGATATTCAGGTTTCTGGGGGGATGAAGTGGCACTGTCTTTCAGGTATACTTTTTAACATCCTTGCGGATCACGTGGTTACGTGGTTACGTGGATACGTGGTTAAGTGGTTACGTGGGTAAGTGGTTACGTGGTTACGTGTATACGTGGATACATGAGTACGTGGGTACATTGATACATAGAGGCGCACGGCCGTGCCCGTAACCACTCAACCACTCAACCACTCAACCACGTATCCACGTATCCACTTACCCACTTAATCCCCTTTTTTAAAATTTTTACCATTCCTCCTTCTTTTTCCGAAAAATTTCTTTATTTTGAGATGTTATTTTTAATTAGTCTAAGTTATGACATCCAACAGAAGCAAAGCTACTGTAAAAGCAATTTTGACCCGATATCTTGTAAAAAAAAAGCAAAGGAGAACTCCTGAAAGATACGCTATTCTGGATGAGATTTATTCCCAGGAGGGACATTTTGATATTGAATCCCTGTACATTATTATGAAGAATAAAGATTACAAGGTCAGCAGGGCCACACTATACAACACTATTGACCTGTTACTCGAATGTAACCTGGTAATTAAACGCCAGTTTGGGGAAAAAAAAGCCCAGTTTGAAAAGGCGTACCACTGTAAACAGCACGATCATCTCGTTGACATTGATTCGGGAAAAGTAATTGAATTCTGTGATCCAAGAATTTATGAAATTATTCAGACTGTCTGTGAGATTCACGACTTCATTCCTTCTCACCATTCACTATTTATTTACGGGAAAGGTCCTGAGGAGGGAATAACTGAAGATAATCCGGAAGGTGAGTCAGGAAATGTTTTATAAACCACTAAATATCAATAAATTACTATGAAAACTATCAACCAGTTCTTTGAAGATTACGCAACCCTCTATGCATCAAATCCAATGATGTATGAGAAGAAAACGCAGATTTTTGAGCTTTCTTCCTATAATGAAATTAAAGAGAAAGTCCATCAATTTGCAGCAGGTCTCTTATCTCTGGGAATTAAAAAAGGAGACAGGGTATCCCTTATATCCGAAGGGCGTAATGCATGGGTTATCAGTGAACTTGGCATATTATATACCGGTGCTGTTAACGTGCCTCTTTCTGTGAAACTTATGGATAGCAGTGATTTGAAGTTCAGGATAAATCATTCTGAATCCCGTTTTGTCATTGTATCAGGTGGACAGTCGAGGAAAATTGATACGGTAAAAAATGATCTGCCCACCGTGGAGAAGTTCATTTACCTGGATCCAAAAGATACGTATGATAAAAAGGATGTGTTTTTTGGTGACATTCTCGAAACAGGCAAAGAATACCTGGGGAAAAACAGAAGTATATTTGAAGAAACCTGGAAATCCGTCCGGCCGGATGATGTGGCTAATATTTGCTATACTTCAGGAACAACAGCCGATCCAAAGGGTATTATGCTTAGTCACCGGAATTATACATCCAATGTGGAACAGGCTTTATCCCTCATGAATATTCCACCCTGGTACACCACACTTCTTATTCTTCCCTGGGATCATTCCTTTGCCCATACAGCAGGTATCTATGCGGTAATAGCTTCCGGAGCAAGCATGGCATCCGTGCAGGCAGGAATTAACACCATGGAAACCCTGAAAAATATTCCGGTAAATATTAAAGAAATAAAACCACATTTCCTGTTGAGTGTGCCCTCCCTGGCAAAAAATTTCAGAAAAAACATTGAAAAAGGTATACGGGAAAAGGGACCTGTGATTGAAAAACTTTTTAATCATGCATTAAAGACAGCATATTTTTATAATGGGCTGGGAATTGATAAAGGGAAAGGCTGGAAAATAATATTAAAACCTTATCTTAAATTATTTGACGGGATATTGTTTAAAAAAGTACGCCAGGGTTTCGGGGGAAATCTCAAATTTTTCATAGGCGGAGGAGCTTTACTCGATATCGAACTGCAACGTTTTTTCTATGCGATAGGGATCCCCATGTTCCAGGGTTATGGCTTATCTGAAGCGGCACCTGTTATCAGTTCTAATGCAGAACACAGGCATAAACTGGGCTCTTCAGGATTCCTGGTAAAAAATCTTGAAGTAAAAATCTGCAACGATGACGGTGATGCTCTTCCTGCAGGGGAAAAAGGAGAAATTGTTGTGAAAGGGGAGAACGTGATGCTGGGCTACTGGAGAAATGAAAAAGCAAGTGCTGAGACACTGAAAGACGGATGGTTATATACAGGTGACCTGGGTTATATGGACAATGATAGATTTCTTTATGTCCTCGGACGTTTTAAAAGCCTTCTTATCTCTGACGATGGAGAAAAATACAGCCCTGAAGGTATTGAAGAAGCCTTTACCGAACAATCAAAATACATTGACCAGGTAATGCTTTACAATAACCAGAAACCCTATACAGTGGTATTGCTCCATCCGAATAAAGAAGCACTCAAACGATTCCTGAAAGAGAATGGTTTCGATCCCGGTACAGAAGAAGGTAAATCAGAAGCACTTAAATTTATCGAACGGGAACTTTTCGAATACCGGACAAGTGGTAAATATGCAGATATGTTCCCTCAACGCTGGCTCCCGGCTTCTATCGGGATCCTGCCTGAACCATTCACAGAAGAAAACCGTATGATGAATAGTACTATGAAAATGGTACGTGGTGTCATTACAGAAACCTACCAGGAATTAATTGATTTTTTATATACACCTGAGGCTAAGAATGTGGTGAATAAAAGAAACATGGAGGCGATGAACGGGTTGATGGGTTATTAGGTTATTGGGTTATTAGGTTATTGGGTTATTAGGTTATTAGGTTATTGGGTTATTGGGTTATTGGGTTATTGGGTTATTGGGTTATTGGGTTATTAGGTTATTAGGTTATTGTGTTATTAGGTTATTGGGAATGGCAAAAAAAAACAAAAGACAAATAGTTTTTATTATCAGACTTTTGTAATTTTAGTACTTTGTTTAAGATTGTTACCGTCAGTTGTTCCATAAAGTAATTGTTTTTTTCTGAAAAAAATCAATATGGTAGCACTTCCTGGTAACTAAACGAAAATCATTATTGTGATGTATACAAAAATCACAAATACAATTTTTACCGGAATAATTATCACTCTCTTTTTACTATGTCCGGCATATACCCAAACCGGTTATCCTTATATCTCACATTTCTCTTTTAATGAGGATATTGATTTTGACAATTTTGATATCACCCAGGATGATTATCACAATCTGCTTATTGCAAACAGGAAGGGCATTATAACCTTCGATTCCCGAAACTGGCATTTAATCCCTGTTGCAGGATTCCCGACTGTTATTGAAAATGACACCCTTACAGATCATGTCTTTGTGGGAACCAGGCAGGGTTTTGGTTATGCTGCACGTAATAACAGCGGTAATTATGAATATCATTCAATTATCGATAACGACTCAGCATTTGAAACAGATCAGATATTTATTCTGAAGGATAAAGTTTATTTTATCGGGAAACAGGAAATAAGACTGGTTCCGGGGAATCAGCCTGATACTGTCACCAACTGGAAATTTGAGGAAGATAATTCACTCCAGGGCACCTTCAGTTATAAAAATGATCTGTTTTTTATTTCAGAAAAATCTGGTCTGATGAAAACCTCAGGTGATACCTTTGAAATAGTAAGATCAGACTCATATATTAAAAAATTCATTGTATTGTATTCAACAACCCGGGACTCTGTAAACACAATCATAACCTCTCCTGACAATAAAGTATATAAATTTGATGGCAGGGGATTTAAAGAAATTTTGCTTGAAGGTTCCAGGTATTTACAGGAATGTTTTATTACAGGTGTATCATATCTTCAGGATGATAATATTGCATTTTCCACGTTAATGGGAGGTTGTTTAATTGCCAGCATTAAAACAGGCAAAACCATGTATATAATAAACAGTCGAACCGGACTACCTGATGATGAACTATTTGCAATGACAAAGGATCGCAATGATGGTCTCTGGTTGTGTCATACCAAAGGGCTTTCACGCATAGATATGAAACTTCCGGTAACGGGATTCTCTCATTATGAAGGGATCGAAGGTGATCTTTTATCAGCAATATGGTTTGACAACACTCTCTATGTTGGAACTACAGAAGGTTTATTCCGTTTGACGGAAAAAAGAATATACAGGGAAAAGGTTATTACAGTCCGGACACCTCCACCTCCTCCCCCTCCACCTGTTGAACCTGCAGTTACAGAAGAAGAAAAACCAGCAACCTTGTCGGATATCAGGGCATTAAGAAGAGCCCAAAGAAAAGAACGTGCATCCGGAGAAAAATCTCAGACAGGTTCAGGTATTATCGGAGGCCTGTTTCAAAAAATATTTGTTGCACCTGACGGAAAGACACAAAAGGAGGCTGAACCAACGACCCCATCCCGAATTATAAGACGAAGAGTAACAGATGAGGTAAAAAAGACAAGGATTTATGACCTGCAGTCTATATCTCACACGTATAACAAGGTAGATCAGATAAGGGGCAAATGTAAAGACCTCGTAATTGCCGGTGGACGATTACTGGCTTCAACAAATAACGGATTATTCGAGATAAAAGAAAATAAAGCTGTAACTATTCTTCCAGATCAGTATATAACGTTCCTTGAAACAGGAGAAGATGGCAAAACCATATATGCAGGTACTGATGAAGGAGCTGTGACATTATGTCCATATGCTTCAGGATGGAAAATACTTGCTGATTACAGGAATATAGGTTGTTCGGTATATTCGGTTGCGAGAACACCGGATTCTACATGGTACCTGGGAAGCGATAATTCTGTGTGGATGATCAGGACAAACTCAGATGTAAATACATCCCTGGCAAAGCAATATACACTTGATCTTGAATATTCCGAACAGGTTAAAATAAAGATCATCAATGATACTATCACCCTGTTTCTCTCTTCATCCATCTGGCAACTGCAGGATTCCCTGTTAACAAAGATTAAAAGTTTTCCGGGTATTTATTCCCTCCCGCGTTATTTCCTGAATAACAAAACAGTCTGGATAAGAAGTGGTTACCGATGGGAACAACCCGGCAGCAATAGGCAACAGGATTATACAAGTTTCCTGAGTATTTTCAACAACGTCCGGTATATCTCTTTACATGAAGATAACAGTCTTTGGATCATTAACGATGATAAGGATGTATATCATATAACAGGTCAGATACCCGATACGACAATGGTATTTGATGCTTATATCGCATCCGTCAGCGGGGATAATAAATATTTCCCGTTAATCTTCCCTGAAATAGATCACAAAAACAGGTCACTTAAGATCACGTTTTCTGCGCCATGGTATATCTCCCCTGCAAAAACGGAATTCCGGTATTATATAGAAGGGTTAAATAAAAGCTGGAGTGAATGGAGTAATTCTTCAACTGTTGAATATCCTGTCCTCCCTCCCGGCGACTACAGGTTATTTGTCCAGGCAAGAAATTCCTTCGGCAATAACAGCAAGGAAATAACACTGGATTTCACTATTAAACCACCATACTGGCAAACCACCTGGTTCAGAATGTTAGTCATTATTGCCATAACAGGACTGTTCTTCATGATCATGCAGATCCGGCAGAGAAGTCTTATCCGGGCAAAACGGATACTGGAAGAAAAAGTGAAGGAAAGAACCAGGGAAATTGAAAGACAAAAAAATGAAATAGCTGAACAGAAACAGGAAATCACAGACAGTATTCACTATGCCAGGCAAATTCAGAAAGCTGTTCTTCCATGTGAAAAATCAATCATAAAAAACATTTCTGAATGTTTTATTCTTTTTCTTCCTCGGGATATTGTAAGTGGTGACTTTTACTGGCACAGAACTATCCAGGATAAAACCATCATCGTTGCAGCAGATTGCACAGGGCATGGGGTTCCCGGAGCGTTCATGAGCATGCTGGGAGTTTCCTTCCTGAACGAAATCGTTTCTGCCGATAAAATTACCAATGCATCCCAGATTCTTAATTCACTCAGGGTGCATGTCAACGAAACTTTATCGATCTCAGGTGAACAGGAGCATGCAAGAGATGGTATGGATATTGCACTCTGCATTATTGACAGGAAAAAAGCGGTATTAGACTATGCTGGTGCTTATAATTCCCTGTATCATATTAGAAATAATGAACTTACTGAGATAAAAGCTGATAAAATGCCTATAGGGTATTATGAAAAAGCCGATCAATTTACCAATCACCAGATAAAGATCAAACCCGGTGATGTTTTTTATATATTCTCCGATGGATTCATAGACCAGTTTGGTGGCACAGAAGGTAAAAAATACCTGTCCCGTAATTTTAAAAATCTCCTTTTAAATCATCATCATCTTCCCATGACAGAACAGAAAGCTGCTCTTTATGAAGAACATCAGAACTGGCGTGGCATCCATTACCAGATTGATGATATTCTGGTAATTGGATTTCGTATTTAATTCCTGATATTCCTGTCTGTATCCTTTGTATGCATTCTTTTTATCAGTATTTTTACAAATTCTGAAAAAACATGGAACGTCCGGAAATAATTCATAAGATCCTTAGTGAGCGGATCCTTGTGCTCGATGGGGCTATGGGAACCATGATCCAGTCATTCAACCTGTCTGAAGATGATTTCAGGGGAGACCGGTTCAGGAACTTTTCATATCCACTGAGGGGAAATAATGACCTTCTGTGTTTGACCAGGCCGGAGATAATTGAAGAGATACATTCCCGTTACCTAGAAGCCGGGGCAGATATAATTGAGACCAACACTTTTAATGCCAACCGCATTTCCCAATCGGATTACCACCTGCAAGATATAATATACGAAATTAACCTGGCAGCTGCAAAAATTGCCGTAAAAGCTGCTGCTCGTTTCACTGCTTTGGATCCTGCAAAACCAAGATTTGTTGCCGGCTCCATAGGCCCTACCAATAAAACAGCCTCCATGTCACCGGATGTTAACAATCCGGGGTTCAGAGCTGTAAGTTTTGATGAGCTTAAGGATGCCTATTACGAACAGGTTTCAGGATTGGTAGATGGAGGAGCAGACATCCTGCTGGTAGAAACTGTTTTCGATACCCTGAATGCTAAAGCTGCATTATTTGCTATTGAAACATTAAAAAAGGAAAGAGATCTTCCGATCCCCGTGATGATAAGTGCCACTATCAGCGATGCCAGTGGCAGAACACTCTCCGGGCAGACTCTGGAAGCGTTTATTATCTCCGTCTCACATATTGATCTTCTATCTGTGGGTTTAAACTGCTCCCTGGGTGCAAAAGAATTGAAACCCTACCTGGCGGGATTTACACCTAAAATTCCTTTATACACCAGTGTGCATCCCAATGCAGGATTACCTGATCAGTTCGGCTCATACCGCCAGAGTCCTGATGAGATGGCAAAACATATCTCGGAATACCTGAAGGAAGGTTATGTCAATATTGTAGGAGGATGCTGCGGTACTACAACGGAACATATCCGTAAAATAACGGAAATTACAAGGAATAAACCAGTCAGGGTCCCACCCCCTGACAATCATCAGCTTAAGCTCAGTGGACTGGAACCATTAAGCATTTTTGAAGGCAGCAATTTTATTAACATAGGCGAACGGACAAATGTCAGCGGTTCCAAAAAATTTGCCAGCCTTATCAGAGATAAGAAATATGAGGAAGCCCTTACCGTTGCCAGGGAACAGGTGGAGGGAGGAGCCCAGATCATTGATGTATGCATGGATGATCCCTTACTCGACGCAGAAAAGGAAATGGTGACATTCCTTAACCTGATCATGTCCGAGCCTGATATCGCCCGCGTCCCTGTAATGATTGATTCATCAAAATGGAATGTCATTGAAGCAGGACTGAAATGCCTGCAGGGAAAAGCTATCGTCAATTCCATAAGCCTTAAAGAAGGAGAAAAACAATTTATAAACCAGGCAGAAAAAATTAAAAATTACGGAGCTGCCGCCATTGTTATGGCTTTTGATGAAAAAGGGCAGGCAGATACATTTGACAGAAAGATCAGTATCTGTCAGCGTGCCTATACTATCCTTACAGAAAAAGTGAAATTCAGACCGGAAGATATAATTTTCGATCCCAATGTTCTCACCATTGCCACCGGTATGGAAGAACATAATAATTATGCTCTTGATTTTCTTGATGCTGTGCGATGGATCAGGAAAAACCTTCCTTATGCAAAAGTAAGCGGGGGAATCAGCAACCTTTCTTTTTCCTTTCGGGGAAATAATACAGTAAGGGAAGCAATGCATTCCGTTTTTCTGTACCATGCTATAAAAGCGGGGATTGATATGGGAATTGTAAATCCGTCAATGTTGCAGGTATATGACGATATTCCTGAAGAGCTCCTTAAACTTACTGAAGACGTGATTTTCAACAGGGAAAAAGATGCAGCGGAGAAATTAATTATTTACGCAGAAAATACTGAAAATATAATCAGGAAAGAGAAAGATGAAAAAATTGACTGGAGACAGGGCACTGTTGAACAGCGGCTGACCTATGCACTTTTAAAAGGAATCAGTGATCACCTTGAACAGGATATACCAGAAGCCTATGAAAAATACAAGCTTGCCATTAAAGTCATTGAAGTGCCCCTGATGGATGGGATGAACCAGGTAGGCGAATTGTTTGGTGAAGGGAAAATGTTCCTGCCCCAGGTAGTGAAAAGTGCCCGTGTGATGAAAAAAGCAGTCTCTATTCTCCTGCCTCACCTGGAAAAGGAAAAAGCTCAATCCGGTGAAGCTTCATCAGCAGGAAAGATACTTCTGGCTACCGTGAAAGGAGATGTACATGATATCGGCAAGAATATCGTCGGGGTAATTTTGGGGTGCAATAACTACGAGATCATTGATCTTGGCGTTATGGTGCCCCCTGAGAAAATATTGTCTGCAGCAAAAAAAGAAAACGTAGATATAATCGGGTTAAGTGGTCTTATCACTCCGTCACTTGAAGAAATGACTCATATAGCAAAAGAAATGGAGAAGGAGAATTTTAACATTCCATTGCTTGTTGGAGGAGCTACAACTTCAAAAATACATACGGCAATTAAAATCGAACCTCACTATCATCATGCTGTTGTGCATGTAAAGGATGCTTCCAGGAGTGTCCCTGTAGTGAATAAATTATTGAATCCTTCCTTAAAAGAGAACTTCATCAGGGAAGTTAAAAAAGAGTATAATGATCTCAGAACGAATTATGAAGGTGCAAGGAAGGAACTTGAATATATCAGCCTGGAGGAGGCGAGACAAAACAGACTTAAAATTAACTGGAAAGGAGTGAAAATAATAAAACCTTCATTCCTGGGACTAAAAACGTTCACGCATTATCCTCTGCAGGAGATCAGGGAATTCATATCGTGGGTATTCTTCTTTGTAGTATGGGAACTTCGCGGAAAATTCCCGGATATTCTTAAAGATCCCGTGGTTGGAAAGGAAGCTTCAAAATTATTTAATGAAGCAAACAGTATACTCGACAGGATCATTGCTGAAGAATGGCTGACCGCAAATGCAGTGACAGGATTTTTCCCTGCAAATTCCATTGGTGATGATATAGAGATTTACACTGATGAATCCCGGGAAAAAGTGTTAACACGCTTTATCAACCTGCGTAACCAAAATAAAAAGGCTGATAATTCACCAAACTTATGCCTGGCTGATTTCATTGCGCCAAAAGCAACCGGAATTCCGGATTACATAGGAGCATTTGCGGTTACAGCAGGAACCGGGGCAGAAAAGAAAGTCAGGGAATTTGAAGAAGCAGGTGATGATTATAGTGCCATCATGCTTAAAGCATTGGCTGACAGGCTGGCAGAAGCCTTCACGGAACTGCTTCACTGGAAGGTAAGAAAAGAATACTGGGGATATTCCAGGGAAGAAAATATCAGTAAAGAGGAATTATTACTTGAGAAATACCAGGGAATACGCCCGGCACACGGATACCCGGCATGCCCGGATCATTCCGAGAAGGTAACCCTTTTTCAACTGCTTAAAACTGAAAAAAATGCAGGTATCAGTCTTACAGAAAACTATAGCATGGTACCGGCAGCATCAGTAAGTGGACTGTATTTTTCACATGAATTCTCCAGGTATTTTCATATAGGCAAAATATCCAGGGAACAAGTGGAAGATTATGCAGGAAGGAAAAAAATGACAATTGACATCGTGGAAAAACTGTTAGCATCAAATTTAAATTATTAAACTACTTGAGTAATTTAATAACAGTTCGTTAAACTTTTATATTGCGTTGATAATGAACATTTTAACAATACTGATATAAATTTCCTATGTTGTTAATAATCAACATATTGCGCATTTGCGCCTTTGCGTTTTATTTTAATTTAACGAATTATTGATTTAATAAATACTTTAAATTTGAAAATAGTAACAAATATAATAGTTGATCAAAATAATCACCTGACCTAATGAAAGTTGCAGAAAAGCTAAGAAATGCTGAAAAAACCTATTTTTCTTTCGAGCTTTTACCCCCGCTAAAGGGGCATAAGCTGGATGACATTTACAATGCCATAGATCCCCTGATAGAATTTGATCCTCTGAATATTAATGTCACTTATCATCAGCAGGAGTCAGTTTACCGTACCAATGAAGAAGGTGCAATTGAACGTAAGATTATCCGCAGAAGACCTGGTACTGTAGCGATTTCTGCTGCAATCCAGCACAAGTATAAAGTTACTGTTGTACCTCATATAATTTGCGGCGGTTTCTCAAAAGAAGAGACAGAGGATATCCTAATTGACCTGAATTTCCTGGGTATGCCGAATCTCCTGGTGTTAAGAGGAGATCCGCAAAAAGGGCAGCGTTATTTTATTCCTGAAAAGAACGGGCACGAACATACATTAGGGCTGATTGAACAAATAATGAACCTGAACAAAGGGATATACCTCGATCCGGATATTGAGGATCCCACTCCTACTGATTTTTCCGTTGGGGTTGCAGGGTACCCGGAGAAACATTATGAAGCTCCCAATTTGGAGTCAGACATGGATTACCTGAAACAAAAAGTTGATGCCGGTGCTGAATATATTGTGACCCAGATGTTCTTCGATAATTCAAAATATTTTGAATTTGTTAAAAAATGCAGGGATCATGGTATTTCCGTACCAGTTGTTCCAGGTATTAAGCCTGTTACTTTCATTAAGGATATTGAATCTCTTCCGCGCGTTTTTGCTATCAGTATACCCGATGCACTGGTAAAAACAATACAGAAATGTAAAACCAATGCAGAAGCTAAAGAAGCAGGGGTGGAATGGACAGTTCAGCAATCAAGAGAACTGAAAGCATCCGGGGTACCGGCAATTCATTATTATACTATCGGAATTTCCGATAATATCAGGAAGATTGCGCAACAGGTTTTTTAGGGACAGGTGATATTATAGAGATACTGACTCCAGCAATGCCAAATATCGTCCGAGAAAATAGCAGCAGATTTTATTCTCCCTTCCTTTGTTGTTCTGTCCCACTCGATATAAGTCATACCGGAAGTCAGTGATACTGTATAGGCTGCATCGTAGGATAAACCCGGGTCAACAGCATACTTTATATAGCTTCCTTCCTCCGCATTCCCTGTTTTTATCAATGTATAGGTTATATCTCCGCTTTCCTCTTCCCAGTTGTAATTCCATTCCACGGAAAGAAGAGCTTCAGGATTCATCGGACTTTCGTATAATGTCCATGCGGCATGCGTACGATCATAACGGATCGTGCCCTCAAACCATTTAAAATCACTGAATCCTCCCGAGCGGGTGATGAACATTTCTGCTGTAAATTCCTCATTGGAAATACGTTGGGTTTGTAAAGACGCCGTATAAACAGAAGCATTGACTGTAATGCTGTATTTCCATTCCCAGCGGTTATCGCCAAGGTAAACAGGAGTCTGGTTCAGAGCTTCAGCATAAGCAGCAACTGGTATGGCCATGGAAATAGTAATAACTGTGTTCCAGGTGGACACTGTTGTAAAAGCAACTCCCCAGTTGTAATAGGATGGAATGGTCTTTTTTGAAGTCAGAGTATCAGAAGAGTCATTAAAATCTGAAAAATCCATTAAAAGCGATTGCATGGGTGGAAGTTCAGGCATTTCATCAGGATCATCTTTTTTGCATCCTCCTGAAATAATTAATCCCATGAATAATACGGCAAGCATGAGATTGTATGATCTTTTATTATTTTTCATAGAAATTATTATTTAATGTGATCGATAGAAAATATATTTTTTTTTATTCATCGAATTCACGTTATCTAATAACGCTAGCCGATATGCGTAGTTACCGTTTCAGAGCGCTAACTTGTCGTTTTACCTGAAAAGATGGCCACATGAACACACTTTAGCAACCGCACGGCACGGCAATTGCGTATGACGGGTGTTGTTATGCACAGGGCTTTGTTGTCGTTATTGCTTTTTGCTTTTTAAAGTATTCAATTATCTCTGCACTAGTCATCTTTGACAACTTTTTGCTCAATTTGTCCCGCTGCTCCCGCATAAATTTAACTGCGTCAAATTTTTTCTCTATTGTCTTATCTATTGTTTTCATATTTTTCAAATTCTCTTGGTGAACGTATCTCCAATTGTTTATAGCCTTTTTTAATATTTATTGAATTATAACCTCTGATTCGGTCAACATTCACAATGTGTTTAAAATTCCAGCTTATCAAATAATCAGCCCGGTTTATAGTAGCTAAAGCTATGTGTAAACAGTCAGCAAAACTGGTTTGTCCAACTACTCCTTCAGCTATATACTCAGTTGCTAACTCTGTTGCTTCATCTGTCACGTCAAGAAACTCTGTAAACTCTACCTTTAGTCCTTTTACCAAGTCTTTCACCCTTTCAGGAGCATTATTTAGCTCATCCTGAGTCACTGATGAGAATAGTAATTTAAATTCGTTGCTTTCAAGTCTTTCAAACAACGGCTTAGTGTGTTCAGCGAACTCGTAATCATAATATCCACCAAAGACAGAAGTATCTATATAAATTCTCTGTTTCACAAGTCAAATTTACAAAAAAAAGTCGTCAATTTCAATGGTAAACGCTTTCCTAGCCTTGTGCATAACAAGGGATTAAACGTAATCCAAACTAAATTGTTACATATTCAACGATAGTTCGTTAAATTTAAATTATAAGAATTATTTCTTTGCTTTGCTTTTCGGGTGGAATATCTGTTACAGCAGGAATTAATATGAGAAGCAGAAAAAATTAAAATCAATCCTCCCTCACCACCTTTTTCTTCATAATAAAATTCGTGATCTCTACTCCATTTAGGTTTTTCACCTGGCGGTGTGTATGATTGAATCCCATTTTTTCAAAGAAAGGTTTTGCATTTATGCTAACCTCAGAGGTTATTTCGCGTATGTTGAGATCTGAGAAGAACTTATCAACCCGGGACATAAGGGCGGTACCGACTCCATTTCCCTGGGAATCTTTGTGTACATATAACAAATCCAGGTTACCTTTGGGATTGACCGAACAAAATCCAAGGATACGTTTCTGATCTTCAGCAACGATAAAATAGTCTGAACGTATCCTCTCCATCCACCAGCTTTGATCCTCATATTTTGCTGACCATACCTTTAACTGAACAGGATTATATTCTGTTGCACCGATAGTTTTGATGCTCTTTCTGAACAGTCTTGAAACTGTATCCACATCCTCGGGCAATGCTTTTCTTATTATATACATGTTGTACAATAATGTTATATAACATGCTGCAAAGGTAGGTCATAATTACTTTCATTGTACACATGTTGAAGTAAATTTTTTAACAAAATCCTTATTTATTCTTTAAAGCATCTGCTTTTGCCTGTGCTTCCTCCAACAGTTTGGTTGCTTTCTGATCGGCTTCTGCTGCTAGTTTATCAGCCTGTTTTTTAGCATTCTTTTCCAGTTCCTCTGCAGCTTTCTGGGCAGCCAGTTTTTTTATCGGATTGCTTCCTGCCTCTTTGATCAGGTTATTCCCTTGTAGCCTTGCTTCACCGATAAGCTTCTCCCCCGCTTCTTTTGCCGCCTGCCTGATTTTTTCTGCATCTTCTTCTGCCTGTTTCATTATGCGGTCAATTTCTTCCCCTGCTTTTTCTTTTACTTCTTCCTTCACCTCAGTAATCTCTTTTTCCACCCTCTGCTGAACAGCTTCCTTGACGTCTTCCCTGGCTTGTTTCATGCTTTCTTTTGCATCGAGAGAAAACTTAGGATCAGTGAATGTCCCCGTAATTTTTACCTGCATATTTACATTTTCGCCGGCTTTGACATCAAATCCCTTTGCTGCTGCCTTAGAAGCAAGATCCTCCAGCAGATCATTTGCAGATGCTCCGAATTCCGATCTCGGTACACTCATATTAATGAAATAATTCATAGTCTGATCAATTCCCTGGTCACCACCTATATTCATAATCGCTGAACCGACTTTGGTATCAAACGGATCTACATAAACCCTTCCGTTTCGTATTTCAAATGAAAGGTTCACATCTTTAAATTTCGGATTTTTCAGCTTATCGTTTTTCAGAAGCTGGGACATTTTTGTAAAAGCATTATTCTCCAGAATTTCAATTTCATCGGTCTGCAGCTTCCCTTTCCCTGTGATACTCGTCATCACCGGGTACATGGTTGAATCGAGGAAACTGTTGAAAATCAGATCCAGTGATACATTACCGCGACAATCCTCTGCGACAGGCGCCAGTTTCTCCACTGTATTGAATGCATAAAATGCAGAAGGAATATCAATATTATTCATGTCAAAATTAAAATCCACCATGGGATTATTTATATCCACCGTATTATATTCACCGCTCATGATCATATTTCCCTTCAACAGGTTCATGGCAAGATTATCCATTACCAGTTTGCCATCTTTTGCAGTTATTTTCCCGTTAATATCAGTGATATCCAGCTTATCATATAGTACCTGGTCTATTTTTGAATCGAAAACGAAGAATATATTTCCAGGAACTTCTATAACAGAAAGTTCGGTTTCAGTTTCTTCAACTGCAGTATCTTCTTCCATTCCTGACATCAGTTCATTCAGATTAAGCATGTGGGAAGTAAGTTCTAACTGTCCTTTTACAGTCTCGTCAGCAAAAACATAAGGAATGAAATTTTCCAGTTTTCCGTTCATGTGAATATCACTTGTGCCGATGTAAGCATCAAATGCATCGAGATTAACATATTTCGGGGAAAAATTAAGAATGGTTTTTTCAATTTTAACGGGGAAAGGGACATCTCCCCCACTGACTTCAATATTTTTTATTTCGAGTAAACCGTCAGCTTTAAATGCCTCATAATTTTCAGTTTCAATATCTGACATTTTGCCCATCAATTCAATGTTGGTAGTTATAATACCGTTAAGGTTCATATCTTCAACAGGAACCACATCGGCAAAGGAAGCAAGGTCGAAAGTTCCTTTTACCGCACCTGTAAGTTGCATATCACTCATCGGGGTTCTCACTTTGAAGTACATATCAATAGGATTACCGCCTATTTCGAGGTGGAACTTATTGATATCCACAGTGGTATTATCTTCAAACACGCCATCGTAAAAGACAGCCATATCCACATTCATATTGTCAACAGATTTGGGAAGATCAGGGTAGGAAAAATGCCCGTTATCTACCAGGAGTTTAATATCTACCTTTGGAAGTTCCTTTTCGTTGATAAGTCCTTTGGCTGTTCCGTCAAGAGAAAGAGTACCTGAAGATTTAAGTCCTTCAAAGTCACTTGCATAAATAGCAGGAACCATGGAAAGAAGAGATTTAAAACTGGTTTCTTTTGCGAAGAACCGGATATCAACAGTAATATCCTCATCGTTGGGCATGCCGAACATCCCTTCCATCCCGAGGATAAGATCATTGAGCCTGATCTCGTTATCATTGAATGTAAATTCATATTTTACCAGGTCAGCGCCAATCAATGCTTTCATATCAAGCACAGCCTTATTAATATATTTTATCCCTTCATAATCCACTGTAAATGACCTGGTAAGCGATTGCAGATCAAGTTCTGTCCATTTTTCAGAAAAATCACCTGTGAGGGTGAGATTAAAATCATCCAGCCAGGCACCCATATTGAGTTCTTCATCATTGTATGATATTCTGCCGTTTAGTATCTCAAATTTCTTAAGACTTATTGTCATTTCCATTGCAGAAGTATCCGTTTCTTCTATCTCCGGTTCTTCTGAAGGATAGGTAATATCCCAGTTCACCGAACCATCGGCAAGAGCTATTGCCCTGACAACAGGCTGATCAAGGAAAAAGGATTTAACCTTAATTTTACCTGAAAATACGCTCATGAGGTCAATATTGATCATAAAGCGATCAAAAGCAATGAGTGTATCTCCTTCAAATTTTTCTATTCCCACTACTGAAAGTTCGTCGAGAGTTATTTTAAGGTCGGGGAAACCTTTGAAAAGGGAAACAGAAAAATCTGTCCAATCTACCTGTGCTTTTACATTTTTATTCACTTCCTCCTTTACTTTCTGCATGATTTCTTTTTTAAAAACGAGAGGAATGGTGATCATGGTGATTAAAACCAATAAGATCAGAACGGCAAAGATTTTCAGGAAAGTTTTCATAATAAATGTTTATAGTGTTGAGTATTTTTCTTTGTGCACCTTCGTGCTGACCTTTGTGTCCCTTTGTGGTTAAAATATCTTACCACAAAGAACACGAAGGATTGCACGAAGGACACGAAGTATGTTACATAATAGATTAATGATACAAACAATCAATAAAATTACTAATATTCAATTAAAACATCTAAACGAAACAAAAGTTATTTTATTTACATTTGAAGAATTAATTTACAACCATGCAGGAAACAAACATATCAAAGAGAAGGAGCAGGAAAGAATACGAGCAGGGATTTATTTTCAGTTCAGGCATTTTCATAACCGGTGTCATCCTGGAATGGATCACAGGGGGACGTGGAACAGGCCTACCGTCATGGCCTTTGAATGTTCAGATAGGTCTTAGCTTTATTATTATTCTTGTATTTATTCATATATATTATCGCGAATTAAATGCAGTAAAATGGATTTCCAGGGTACCTGCTGCAATATCAGCTATTACTTTATTCAGTTTTTTAGTTCTGCTAATGGGGTTATTGCCTCAGAATGTGTCCGGGGAGAAAGGCATACTGCACTTCACCGGATTGAGCCATGTGCGAAACAGCTTTCCTTTTCTTTTATCAGGCTTATACCTGTTATCTTCTCTCGGTTTAACAGCGCTCAGGCGTTCCTCTCCTCTTAATCTGAAGAACATCGGATTTCTGTTAAATCACACAGGATTGTGGATAATTGTATTTGCAGGAAGCCTGGGTGCCGGGGATCTTAAACGTGTTCAGATCAATATCCAGGAAAATGAAACGGTATGGTATGGACATGATGCAAATCATCAGATAAGGCAACTTCCCTTTAATCTTAAGTTAATTGATTTCACTATTGTTGAATACAATCCCAGACTTGCGTATATTAAGAGTGAAGATTTAAGTTTCCCCCCGGGAATTGAAAACAACCTTCTTCTGATAGAACCCGGAATGAAAGTGAAAATCAAGGATTGGAGTATTGAAGTGAAAGAATTTCTTCATTCTTCTAAAAAAGATAGTGTTCATTTTTACCCGTCCTCTGATAGTCTTACGGTCCCCTCTGCATTTTTAAGAGTACAAAACATGTTCAACAAAACTGAAAAAACCGGGTGGATAAGCTGTGGTAACTTTATGACGGAACCGGAATTTTTCAGACTGGATAGTGCTTATTCACTGGCAATGACAACTCCTGAAGCAAAAACTTACAGTTCCATTATTGAGATCATGACAAAAGACGGAAAACTGATAAAACATGATCTGCAGGTAAATAAACCCCTGAAAATATCGGGATGGAATTTATACCAGCTTTCCTATGATGAAAGTAAAGGTAAATGGTCGGAGTTAAGCATCATTGAAGCAATAAGGGATCCCTGGCTGGTTGTAATATATATAGGGATTTTCATGGTTTTAGCCGGAGCTCTTTACATGTTCTGGCTTGGTAAAAATTAAACTCAGTGATAATGAATAATTGGATTAACTTCCCTGGTTTTGCAATAACTGCCGGATGTTTATGGCTTATAGGCCTGGCTTTGATATATGCCGGAAAGAAAAACCGGGTAATAAAAAATGCAGGAATTATACTTGCAGCCTCAGGAATAGTAATTATCGTATTTTACATCAGTGTGCTTTGGATACGGCTGGAACGCCCTCCTTTACGTACATTGGGAGAGACAAGGCTGTGGTACCTGTTTTTTCTCCCGGTAATAGGATTAGCCTTCTATTTACGCTGGGGTCTTAAATGGTTCCTTGCTTACAGTATTTTTATGGCATGGATTTTCCTGCTTATAAATCTCCGTCATCCTGAGAATTTTGATAAAGTAATGATGCCGGCATTGCAAAGTCCGTGGTTTGTTCCCCATGTAGTAGTATATATCTTCGGGTATGCATTGCTGGGAGTATCCACCCTTGTGGCAGTAAAGGGATTATATCTTTATTATAAAGGAAGTCAGGATGAAAAAGTTATCAAACTGGCTGATAATCTTGTATATTTTGGATATTCTTTTCTTACATTAGGTCTTTTATTTGGTGCTTTCTGGGCAAAGCAGGCATGGGGGCATTACTGGACATGGGATCCGAAAGAGACCTGGGCATTTCTCACATGGCTGGGCTACCTGGTATATATTCACCTGAGGTTCAGGCATCCGCACAAGGAGGTATGGGCTCTGTGGATGCTGGCACTGGCTTTTGTAATATTGCTTACGGCCTGGTTTGGGATTAATTATCTGCCGTCGGCGGAGAATAGTGTACATGTGTATGGGTGAGGGGGGAGTGGATGAGTGGATGAGTGATTGAGAGTATAAGTAGAGACACGGCATGCCGTGTCTTTGAGATACCCCGGAGGGGTTTAAATGAATAGCCAGGGAGCCTGTACGCCAACTGGCGGATGTAAATCCCTGGAAAAATGACGGAATGAGAATCCGCCGAACTGAAACATGCTCTTTATAACATTCGGTTGATTGAGGCGGTAAAGGGAAAGTTAATTTATGGAACAGTAAAAAATAGAAAAGGATTGAAATACAGGAAAATTGTTAAAAAATATTCCTTACTTACTTTAGGTTTATTATCCTTTTGCCAGGGCTGTAAGAACCATAACTCACAAAGTTCTGAAGCACCGAATATTGTCATTATCTATCTGGATGATCTGGGATATGGAGATGTTGGTGTTTATGGTGCAACCCAACTCAAGACGCCAAATATTGATAAACTGGCGAATGAAGGCATTCGTTTCACAAATTGTTATTCAACCTCTGCTACTTGTACCCCAAGCAGATACGCACTTCTGACCGGTGAATATCCCTGGCGCAATGAACGTGCCAGGATACTCGCTGGAACAGCTTCCCTGATTATTGACACTGCACAGGTTACTATCCCGGGAATACTTAAACAACAAGGATATCATACGGGTATTGTGGGCAAATGGCATCTTGGACTGGGTTATGGAGATATTGACTGGAACAAACGCATCTCACCCGGACCCAATGAAACAGGTTTTGATTATTCTTTTATTATGGCTGCCACTCAGGACAGGGTGCCTACTGTTTACCTTGAAAATGGCTATGTGATGGGTTTAGATCCGGATGACCCTCTGGAAGTAAACTATGAAATGAACTTTGCAGGCGAACCTACCGGCCTGTCCAATCCGGATTTGTGCAGGATAATGTGGCAACATGGACACAATGGTTCCATCAATAACGGAATACCAAGAATTGGTTTTCAAAGGGGTGGCAAATCTGCCATGTGGGTGGATGAGGACATGGCCGATATATATCTTGCTAAAGCGAAGGAATATATAAGAAAACAAAAGACGTTTCCTTTTTTTCTGTTTTTTGCCCTGCATCAACCCCATGTGCCTCGTACACCGCACTCCCGTTTTGCAGGAACTACAGGAATGGGTCCAAGGGGGGATGTGATAGCTGAGGCCGACTGGTGTGTCGGTGAACTGATAAAAACCCTTGAACAGGAAGGATTGATAGAAAATACCCTGGTAATATTTTCCAGTGATAACGGACCTGTTTTGAATGACGGCTATTATGACGATGCCGTAGAGAAAGCAGGAGAACACACTCCCTGGGGTCCTTTAAGGGGAGGGAAATACAGTTTGTTTGAAGCAGGCACACGAATTCCTTTCATTTCCTACTGGAAGAATAAAATCAAACCCTCGGTATCAGATGCACTGATATCCCAGGTCGATTTGTTTTCTTCACTGGCCAGGCTTGTTGGAAGCGATGCAAGGACAACTGACAGTCAGGAATTATTGGATGTTTTATTGGGTAAAAGCAATAAAGGACGTGAGAATATTATTATTGAAGCAACTACCAGAACAGCATTACGCAAAGGCGACTGGGTAATGATCCCTCCTTATGAAGGGCCGGAAATAAATACTCAGGTTAATATTGAACTGGGAAATTCGAGTGAATACCTTTTATATAATCTGAAAGAAGATATAGGACAAAAAAATAACCTGGCTGGTTCTCAACCTGATAAACTCCGTGAAATGATGATAACGTTCGGGAATATCAGGGGAGGACAATATCAGGAAATAGAGGAATTGGAATTAAAATAATAACTTTCCTGAATTAACATGGAATAATTGTAAATATTATATCGATCTCCCCTTAGTTTATTTTAAATCCTGATCCTCATTACCAATAAAAAATATGTGTGGTTTTTTCGGGATGATATAGTTTTTTTGCAGAAAGCAATTTATTAATTAATTTTGGGTGGTTAAAATTGGACCCGTAGCATAATTGGATAGTGCATCTGACTACGGATCAGAAGGTTGGGGGTTCGAGTCCCTCCGGGTTCACATAAGCGGACAAGTCTGAAAATTCAGAGATTTGTTCGCTTTTGCTTTTTCTCTTTTTATAGTCAATCTGCAAGGTAAGACGAAGTGGTCATTGTAAAGAACAAATTGACAAATATTACAAACTATGAAAATTGATATTAAATCTGTTGACGAGTATATAAAAACTTTTCCAAAAGACATTCAGGCTATTCTGGATAAAGTTCGAAGAACAATAAAAGAAAAAGCCCCTGAAGCTGTTGAAAGTATTGCATATGGAATGCCTGCCTACAAGACAAATGGGAAACCATTAGTTTATTTCGCGGGATTTAAAAGGCATATTGGATTTTATGCAACACCGACAGGACATGCTGAATTTGCAACCGAACTTTCAAAATACAAACGAGGAAAAGGTTCTGTTCAGTTTCCTCTTGACAAACCAATTCCATTTAACCTGATAGGACAAATTGTTGAGTTCAGAGTTGAAGAAAATATGGCAAAAACTAAAAAGTGTTAACCTATCTTAGGACTAGACAATTCATATTTTCTTATAGGGGGATTAATAATGTTTTTTGAAGGAAAATTAGCTATGTTATTATATTATACCTACTTTTACAACGAATCGCAAAAACTCATTTAAATGGCTAATAATCTATCTGATAGTTTCGGTTTATCTGCCGAATGGAAAAAATACCTGCCTGCAATCAAAAAGGTTCTGCTTGGTATATTTCTTATCATTCTATTTTGGTCAGCCTTCTTCCAGGTTGAACCTGAAGAGGTTGGTGTAATCACACGTTTCGGAAAATATGTTCGTGAAGTGGATCCGGGATTGAACTTTAAACTTCCGATATTTGAAAAGGTGTATAAGGTACCGGTGGAAAGACAGCAAAAGGAGGAATTTGGATTTCGTACCCTGAAGGCAAATGTTCAGTCACAATTTACTAAGACAGGAACCTCCGATGAATCGTTAATGCTCACAGGGGACCTTAATCTGGCAGATGTTGAGTGGGTCGTTCAATATCGTATTGACGATCCATATAGTTATCTTTTTAAAGTCAGGAATCCCGTCAACTCTTTACGCGACATCTCCGAAGCTGCTATGCGTCAAATAGTTGGAGACCGTACAGTAAACGAAGTATTAACAGTAGGAAGAACCGAAATAGCTAACAAGGTTCTGGAGGAGATTCAACAAATATGTATAGAATACAGCCTTGGCATTAAAATAGAACAGGTAGTCCTGCAGGATGTTAATCCTCCTGATCCTGTAAAAGATGCCTTTAATGCAGTAAATCAGGCACAACAAGAAAAAGAAACTCTGATCAACCAGGCTAAATCGGAATACAATAAGGTGATTCCCAGGGCCAGCGGACAGGCAGAAGAAACCATACAGAAAGCTGAGGGATATGCAACCGAAAGGGTTAACAATGCACTTGGGGAAGCTTCAAGGTTTAATGCCCTATACTCAGAATACATAAAAGCACCGGAAGTGACCAAGCGAAGAATTTACCTCGAAACAATGGAAAATGCAATACCTAAACTGAGAAATAAAATCATCACCGATGAGAACGGTAGTAATATATTACCACTTCTTCAGATGCAACTTAATGACAAAAAATAATAAAAGACATGATTATGAAACCTCCATGATTGCGGCAAACACAACCGATCCGCCAATTGGCGGAGAGCTCGGCGAAGCCAAACACGCATGAACAAAATTATGGAGGTTCTCCCGCTTTTGCGGGACAAGCTATACGACCATTGAAAATTAAATTATACACGTATGAAACCAAAAATAATAATAAAACTGCTTCTTACAGTAATAGCTTTAATTCTAATTTCCAAAGGCACATATATCGTAAAGGAAACTGAACAGGTTGTTATTACTCAATTTGGAAAGCCCATTGGAAATGCAATAGTTAAACCTGGATTAAAATTGAAAGTTCCCTTTATACAGAAAACGAATTATTTTGAAAAACGTTATATAGAATGGGACGGAGACCCAAACCAGTTACCTACAAAGGATAAAAAATTCATTTTTGTGGATGCATACGCAAGATGGCAGATTACTGATCCACTTCAATTCTTTAAGCGACTTACCAATGAAAGAGGTGCGCAATCAAGGCTGGATGATATTCTTGACGGAGAAACACGTGATTATATTGCAAACAACAATCTGGAGGAAGCCGTGAGAACCAGCAACAGGATGCCTATGCCATCAGGCATGATTGGAGAAGAAGTGGGCGATACACTTTTAAATATCATAGTAGGACGGCAAAAAATACAAGATATGATCCTGCAATCGGCTAATAAGAAAGCCAGTGATCTGGGCATTGAAATACTTGATTTTCGGATTAAACGGATCAACTATGTGGAAGAAGTACAGCAGCAGGTATATGAACGAATGAAAAGTGAGCGGTTCCGCATTGCAGAGAAATTCAGGTCTGAAGGACAAGGTGAAGCTTCAAAGATCAATGGCGAAAAAGAAAGAGATCTCAAAACCATTCAGTCTGAAGCGTTCCGAAAAGCAGAAGAAATAATGGGAAAGGCCGATGCCAGGGCTGCTTCAATTTACGCTGGCGTATACAACCAATCAACTGCAGCAAGAAATTTATATAGTTTTGTAAAATCAATGAGTACATTTGAAAAAACATTTGATTCAACAACAACCATTGTCCTTTCAACGAAAAGTGAATTATATAAATACCTGGTTGATCTGGAATAAATACTTTAATTATTCCATTCCTATTCTTCTTGAATACTTAACTTATCCTCTTATCTTAAATCTGAGTTCTTTTTACACTTTAAAGCAAGCTGAGTGAAGTATTTGAGTTATTATCATAAGCTGAATTGATATTGTTGACTGGCAAAAAATAAATCATTACCTTTAATTTTTTGTTATAATATTATCTTGCAGAAATATAATAAAATATGGGAAAAGCAATTGTAAAATTGAATATAGCCACTTATGCCAATGAAGAATATGTAATGGAGGTACAATGCGGAAAGGATGATGTTGATGAACTCATAATTGCACAAGCATGGAAAAAACTAAAGGAGGAAGAAGGGGGCTCACTCCCTTACGGTCATCGCACAGCCAAAATTATTAAACGTATTGACTGATCAGGAATTTTAGCGTTCTGATAATTCCCGGTGGAGGGAACTAAACTTTTTACCGGGAGCCTGGATGACCCGGCTCGAATGTTTGCAAACTATGCTATATTATTATATGATTTTATCAACTCAGAAATGAACGACCCATTGAAATTTATATAATATTCTTCGTTATGAAATCATCCTTACTTTTCTACCTGTTTCTTTTTACTGTTTTATTCTCTGCACAATTTACATCTTCCGGACAAAGTTTAACAGATTTCCGGATCGCTGATTCTTTTGTATCAGAAATATACCCGGTAACCCAGTCAGAGCAATTTAACGGTTATACAAATTACTGGCATGATGATTACACCCAATTGCACAGGTATGGGAATTTGTTTAAAATCGGTATACCTGAGTTGGAATTGGTAATCTTACAAAGTAAGGTTGATATCGCCCAGGATATGGGCATACCTGGTTTATTATTACAGGAAGGATTTTTTTCCGGGTATATTTCAAATCCCTCCAATACCATTGAATATCCTTCTGTTATTGAGCTTGAGAAAGCACTTGCAGAAGGGAATACTTTGGTTATCACAGACCCGTTATCTGCAGTAGGACAAGAGCTGGAAGAAAAATCGGAAAGTATCTTTAAATGGACAGAAGGAATGCAAAGCCATCAGTTTGGTGCTGTAGGTTTTGAAAAAATAAAAGCTTTTTTCCTGGTTAATAACAACGGGCAACTACTCTTCGTTATTTCTTCTTCCTCAAAAGAACAAATAAAACAATTACAGGCACTTATTGAAAATACGAAAGCTCTGTTGGGAAAATTTAATTTACATAAAGGATGGTTTGGTGTTTCAACTTTACTGAAAAGTGTTACATGTCAGGCAGGTCATCCGCTGGAACTGATCGGAAAAGGAATGAACGAAGGAGTTTCATGGTTCATTTTTGACGGGTATATGGATTTTTTGGCAAAAGATGAAATAGAGAATTGGGTGCAAGAGGTTAATCTGCCCATTGTTGCAAATGCAGGCTTCTCACCTATATATGGCTGTGAAAACTATGAAGGATTACAGGTGCAAACCATGGAAACCCTGGATGCCTGGATTAATTATGCGCATGAAAAGGGCGGCTATGCTTTCCGCCAGGTTTATGACCCGGCAAGCGACGGATTACCCTTTGATGGTTATATTGTTAACGAAGGTAATAAAGTACAACTTGATAACGAAAATGTACCATTCATTAATAATACAGGCTACCTGAGTGGAAATTTAACATCCTCCATGGTCTTGTTCATTGAAAAAGAGAAACCTTTAACAAACGCATCAATATGGGAAGCTATTATGAACAGGAAAGAAGTGGCTATATTGGAAAAGGCTAAAATGATAGGGCCTGCTGAATTCAGGAACGCCTTGCAGTTATTGTATTTAGATAAGGTCTTTCTTGAAGATTATTACGGAGACAGGCTTGATATGGAGGCAAAGGTTGAAGGATATGATTTAATTGTAACTTTGAAGAATTTAACTTCTTCATCAGTTACAGGAGCTCTTAAAATTGATGCAGCTTCCGGGATAGAAGTAAATAATATTACTCCGGAACCTTTGACTTTATGCAAAGACGAAGTAAGAAGTATAAAAATCCCTTTGATACCGGGTATAGAGGAAATGGGAAAAACTAACCCGGTCGCAGTTCAATTTTCCTGGGAGGATAATAAAAAGAGTACGTTGACTATGTTGGATCTGCCCCCGGCAATCTCAGCTCATCAGTTGCTTTATGCACATGCCCCGACTGTTAATTTCCCGGTAACCATTCATAATTTCACCAAAAACAAATCTTTTCCTGTGGACGTCAGGGTATATGAAAAAGATAATCTGAAAAAAACTGTTTTTCAGCAAACTAAAACATGCGAAACGCCTACTGCTTCTTTCAGTGATATGGTTTTTGATTTAAAGTTAAATCCCGGTAATTATCTTGTAAAAGTAAGTGCTTTGGGAACTACCTGTGAGAGCCAATTGGGTGTTGGGAAAGCAGAAGGCAGAACATACGTATATGAAATTGATTTAAACAGCGATGGAATTAATGAATACCGTATGGAAAACGATTCAGTAATGGTAACATTACTTACAACCGGGGCACGTGTTATTGAATATTTTATTAAAAGTAAAAATGAAAACGTGCTTTTTAAAGCATGGCCGGAAAAAACATATAACCACAAAAAGCCATTCAGGGAAAGAGGGTATTATCCATACGGAGGATTTGAAGACTTCCTGGGGCAGGGAAGCATGGAAACCCACAAAATCTATGATGCTAAGATTGTTCGTAAAGAAGGAGATTATGTCCAGGTAGAAATGGTAGCGGACTATTTTGGAAACCGATTAAAAAAGATTTTTACATTATACGGAAATACTCCATTACTTGAGGTCAGATTTGCATTGACATTTAAAAACCCGGAGGCTAATGTGTTAGGGCCACAACCTATTCTTGAATTGGGTAAAAGTCATGGAACAGAAGATGTTTTTACTGTCCCTGAAATGGATGGAATTAATGAATACAGGATGAGGCCGGAAAAGTATTATGGAAAGGCATTAAATATTAAGGAGGGGTGGAACGCCGGGTATGACACATTGGAAGATATATCATTTGTAGGAGCATTCCCTGTAGCACAACCATTGTTCCTGCATATGTGGATGAACCACCCCAGTAACAGTGAGGCACCTCATTACTATGTGGAATTTCAACCCTGGACCCCCATTATTCAAAAAAGCACTATGTATTTCTCCTATTATTTATGGGGATGTGGAGGTACATGGCAAAACGGGGTTGAGTCATTAAGAAAAAAGAATTTAATAACTACACGATAAACTGAGAAGTGAGAGTGAATAAGTGGTTAAGTGAATAAGTGGATGAGTAGAGACACGGCATGCCGTGTCTTGATTGGACGAAGGATGAAGTGTCTGAATACGATATAAGTGGAGTGGGAAAGTGGATAAGTGAGTAAATTCCTATTCAACGCTGGCGGAGCCAGGTTTTACAAATGGGTAATTATTACCATATGTTAGATCACCTTCACTAAAGTTACGGTGACTAAGACCTGTCCGGTGTTTTTCAGCCGGACAGCGTCGGTGAAGGAAACAATATGCAGTATAAGGATAAATCTGTAAACATTTTTCAATACGATACAGATAAATTACATAACTCCATTAATTTAAACACTATGAAAAATACAATTTCCCTGCCTGGTATGGTTTTACTTGCCTGCCTGACTTTGACCATGTCTGCCGGTGCAAAGAATATTCCTAACCCATTAAAAATTAAACATATTGCCCTTGGTTACCCGGTTCCTGCTGCGCCTTTCTATCATTTTAAAGCAATGCTTGAATTACCTGAAGAATCCATCATTGAAGTTGAAGTGGCTGTGAATGGAAAAACATTGCGGTTTGTAAACCTTTACCGTGGTGATACAGAAGAAGAGGAAAATAAACCCGCACTTACCCACCGCCCACCTTCAGGGTATGCCCTGTCCCAGGACAATACTCTTTACAAAACACCTGTAATTACCGGGTGGCTAAAATGGCAACCAGGAGAAAAATATAATATTAAAATTACTGTCAGACTGAAAAAATCTGCAAAACCTTCAGATAATGACCGGTTCATTTCTGAAACTGTAAGTTTAACAGCTCCTGCAGGTGCAAAAGTATTTGATATTGCGTGGAAGAATTATAAATCTATTGTTTTAAGCGAAACAGCCGGCATTGATCGTAAAAATGAACCTGTTGAAGTCTTGTTGCCTTTTTATCCGGATGAAGCGAATGACCTTAAAAGAGAAATCCGTGTGTTGGCAGTAAACCCATATGACTATAGCATTTCGGAAGTACCCAGCCAGGTGTACGATATACAGAAATACCTTGTAGAAGATAATCTTGCGCCTATAGAAGAAGGGCAACCTGCCAGGCACATTCCCCTCTGGATGCCCACTGTTACTTGCAGAGTCTCGTTTCTTGCTGATGTAGAGGCTAAAAAAAGCCAGGTTTATCTGATCTATTATAATAACAAAGATGCAATGGCCAAAACATATCAGACTGACCTCCGGGTACAGGGAGAATTACCGGGATTGAGTATCGATAATAACTATTTTAATGCCGTGCTTCATCCAAATTCTGGTCATCTCGATCAGATTACGCTGAAGACCAAACCAGAGGCTCCATTATATCACCGCATGGAAACGAATGGAGCAATCCATTGGAATCCTGGTATCTATGTGCCTCCTCGTGCGTGGACACATACAGCTGACTGGAAACTCGACCAGAATATGCATTCCATATCAGGAGCTGTAATGGTTACAAGTGAGGTTTGGGGATCTTTGAGAAAAATGCCTGAAGTGGATGCCTCTGTCAGGTACCAGTTTTATCCGGGAGTTCCTTATTTTATAAGTACTACCACTATGAGAATTAACGAAACTGTTCAGTGTATTGCACTTAGAAATGCTGAAATTGTTTTTAAACGGGAATTAATGACACATGCCGCCTGGTATGATGTTATCAGGGATTCAATAATTACATATGATGTTGGGAATATGACTGACCTTACTGATTTAAAAATGGAAGCTGATGTTCCATGGATAACATTTTATAATGAAAAAACCGGGGTTGGATTTGCCGGAATTAACATTGAATACGCGAACGCAGGATTAGAGTCGAGCTCAAGACTGTTAAATCCTTATTTATATATTACTGGCGGTCCATGGATTTATTGGTCACGGGCCTTGTCGTTAAGTTTCCTGGCCTCGAATATGCAACAGGTTATCCCTGCCATGAAAGGAAGCATGTTTTTTGAAAAATGGGCATACCTTGTTTACGAAACGTCTGGTGATAAACCTTACGAACAGGTTTTGAAATGGGAAAAGAAGTTGAAAAATCCTTTACGAATTCAGTTGGTAGAAGAAGTGGATGAACGTGTATCAAAATCTTTAATCGAAATTTATATGGATGAAGGAAAAAGCGGCTGGGAGGAACGGGAAACAGGAAAACACGGGCATTAATTTGCTGTCTGATCCTAAACGACGTTATTCAAACTGTCCAATTTACGGTTCGATAAGAAAAAACAAAATATCCCTTGATAAATTTCAAAAAAAGAAAACTTATTTTTGTTCAGACTGAAAAATAATACTGAATGATTTTAACTGTTGAAAATATACTACTAGTTGGCTCTCTGTTACTTTTATTAAGCATTATCGCAGGTAAGACTTCCTATAAATTTGGTATCCCGACTTTAGTTCTGTTCCTGGTAATTGGTATGTTGGCAGGTTCAGACGGTATTGGCGGTATCCGTTTTGAAGACCCTAAAATTGCTCAATTCATAGGCATTGTTTCCTTAAATTTTATATTGTTTTCAGGCGGACTCGATACAAACTGGAAATCTGTAAAACCCATACTTCGGGAAGGACTCGCTTTATCAACCTTAGGTGTTTTGCTTACTGCCATTTCGCTGGGAACTTTCGTCTGGTTCATTACTGACTTTACTATTTATGAAAGCCTCCTTTTAGGTTCTATAGTATCATCAACAGACGCAGCAGCAGTATTTTCCATTCTGCGCACAAAAAACCTTGCCTTAAAATCGAACCTGAGACCAACTCTGGAATTAGAAAGTGGAAGTAACGACCCAATGGCTTATGTTCTGACTATTGCTTTTTTGACTTTGGTAATTAATCAGGATAAAAATATTGTTTCTATTATTCCTCTGTTCCTGCAACAGATGATTCTGGGAGGTATTGCGGGTTTTGCATTTGGCTGGATAAGTAAATTTATTATTAATAAAATCAAAATTGTTTTTGAAGGACTTTATCCTGTTTTAGTTATAGCCCTTATGTTTATTACATTTTCTGTTACTGACTTTGCAGGTGGTAACGGTTTTCTTGCCATTTATTTATGTGCGATTTACCTGGGTAATCAAGACCTGATACACAAAAAGACCATATTGAAAATGTATGATGGGATGGCCTGGCTAATGCAAATCATTTTGTTCCTGACATTAGGTTTATTGGTTTTCCCAACCAGAGTTTTTCCTGTTTTTGGCATCGGTCTCCTCATTTCTTTTTTTCTGATTATTATCGCCCGACCTTTAAGTGTTATTATAAGCCTTATACCATTTAGAATGCAATGGAGAAGGCGATTTTATATTTCATGGGTTGGCTTACGCGGAGCAGTTCCTATTGTTTTTGCCACATACCCGCTATTGGCAGGAATTGAAAAAGCGGATATGATTTTTAATTTAGTATTTTTCATTTCTGTTACATCCGTTTTAATCCAGGGAACAACTTTAACTGTTGTCGCAAAGTGGTTACACTTAGCTTTACCCGAGAAAGTTAAACCAGTTTCAGAAACAGACAAATTTATTAATGAGATTCCTAAAACAGCAATGAAAGAAATTAAAGTTTTGCCTGATTTCTATGCAGTGAATAAAAGAATTGTTGATTTAGGTTTTCCGAAAAACACAATAATTGCAATGATCAAAAGAAATGACAAATATTTAACACCAAGTGGTTCTACTGTTATTGAAGCAAATGATGTTTTACTGATTCTTTCAGATAATATTGAAGGTCTTGAAAAAGTTAGTCCTTGTCTTAATAAAACAAATCCCAAATTAGATTAGTTGCATTTTGAACAGTTATATTATCAATAATTCATTATATTTTCATAACACACTGATAATTAACATTTTAATAATTTATTTTTTATTTTGCGTATGTTATTAATAATCAATATTTTGCGGCTTTGCTAATCTAAAGGTCTTTGCATTCTATTTAAATTTAACGAATTGTTATTATGATATAGTTTAATAATTGAGCCTACTCTGAAAAGTTTTTTCCCCCTAAATCCCCCAAGGGGGACGTTTTGCAAGTTACTGATTTATAAGCTCTCCCCTTTTAGGTGCTGGGGGGAAAAGCATTAAAAATAGTAAATTCGACTTTTCGGAATGGACTTATAATTAAAACTGCACAACAAACACCAGGCTAATTCCGGATTCGTCGGTAGCTTATGTACGTACTAGATAAAGCCCCTATGAAGCTGCAAAAATCCTTTACATTCTTTCACCGGAAAGTAAGTTCTGCTCATTTCGCCTGAATCGTTGAATTTCAGCCCATAAACCTTGTGCAGGATTAGATACATAAAAAATTTCTTCCCCATCCGGCATTATATTCTCCCCTTCCCTTAATGCAGCAGGATCATACTTTTTTATTATTTCATCATAATTTGCATAATTACAATGCACTGATTCAATTTCTTGCCTTGATAATTTTTTTGCACCATACGTTATTTTAAACCTGTTTTCCGGGGAACTTATCATCAGTGCAGATAACGTGGCCAAATTAGCGGCAAGATCATCATTTTCCTGTAGTAACTTTAATAGCTTTGCAATTGGCTGATATCCATATTCCCTGATAATCCGGTCGTTTACAGGGTCTTCACCGAAAGTATTTATTCCCGGGCAGAGGATGATCAATTCACCTCCATCGGCAATAGCCATCCTGGTTCTGCAAATAGCCTTAGTACCTACCCATGTTGATTTAAACTCCTCCGGGTCGAGAAAAGCTATGACTTTTTTATATTCTTTATCAAGTAGAGTAATATTTACTTCCTGGCATAATGAAGCAGCCTTCAAATATATCTCTTCATCATTGCCCGCGTAAATTCCTCGTGTAACAATTTGCCTGTTCTTATTAAAACCTCTGACGGTCAATATGTATGAAATGGGAAGGTGAGCTGTCATATTCTCACTCATATAGTTTAACACGTTTCTTACAGGCGATCCTGCATGGCCCATCATTTTTTCCGTACCATATAAGGCTCCGATAAAATGGGTCTTGTCTATTATATCTTTCCCCCCTGCCCCGATGAAAATATTTTTATTGAAATTAGCAATACCGATCAGTTCGTGAGGAACTAATTGTCCGACTGAAATGATCTGATCCCACCTGCCTTCAACTAATGTTTTATTGATCTCGCAATTAAGCGGAAAATCAACAAGTCCATTTGTAAGCTCTTTGATTTTTGTTTCAGATATGGCACCTATCCTTACCACATCATTTTTCCAGTCATGTCTTCTGAAGATATCATGCGGAATACCAGGGTACATTCTGTCCAGTTCTTCCTCAGTCATAGGGAGATGAGTTCCAAGAGCAGGCATGATCTCAATATGGGAGTTTTTTTTCAGTTTTTCATACAACATACATGTTATTTCACCTGCGAAAGAATGATACCTGGTGAAATCGGGAGGGAGAATCAATACCCTGTTGAGATTTCCCATTTTCTTCAGCATCTGATCAATAAGATCTGAAATACAATTATTGTCTATTGCAGAATTCGCGTTGCCTTTTGAAAAATAGATCATTTTTTACTCTTTAGGTTATTGGGTTAATGGGTTAATGGGTTAATGGGTTATTAGGTTAATGGGTTATTAGGTTAATGGGTTATTGGGTTAATGGGTTATTAGGTTATTAGGTTATTAGGTTATTAGGTTATTAGGTTATTAGGTTATTAGGTTAATGGGTTAATGGGTTATTAGGTTATTGATATACAATATGTTCTATTAAAATTTTTATCGTTTTAAAAAAGTTTATAAATTTTTGGATAAAACTATTGTCATGTCAGACAAACTTTTTCATATTCCCCCGCTACCCCTGGCCCCTAAAGGGGAATACCTTCCCGCGATGCGCTGAGTTCACCCCTTTAGGGAGTTATAGGCATGTGCGATGACAAACGTCAATTCTTAACTAATTGTTCAAAAAGTTAAAGACAACTTTTTTATTGAAAAAAAGACTGTTTTAAACTTATGCAGTATATTGTTCCCTTCACCGACGCTGTCCGGCTGAAAAACACCGGACAGGTCTAACTTATGGTAATAATTACTCATTTGTAAAACCTGGTTCTGCCACCTGTCATCTGAAGCTGTAGCGAAAGATGAGCGTTGAATAGGACCAAGAAAAAACAAAGTTATAAAGGACCACGTTGCCACAGTATCGTCCTAAAAAAGGTTTACAAATTTTTGGTTAAAACTATAACGTTGTGTTCATAATAATTTATCCTAAATCATCTTTATCTGTTCCGCCTCAATCAATCAATCGATATTATTTCGTTGTTGAGACACAAAATATTGTGTCTGTTCGGCGAATTCTCATTCCGTCATTTTTTCCAGGGATTATCACCCTGGCTATTAAATTGATGCCCCGGGGCAAAGCAGGGCATGCAAAAACACTGCCTCAAGACAGGGCATGCCCTGTCTCTACTCATACTCTCGTACTCTCATCTACTAAATCCCCCTTTACACCGTAGTATTACTATAGGCAAAAATAACTACCGCTATAAATATAACAATCAATGCAAGATACATTATTGTCCTTGGTTTCCCCTTAACTCCCCGCCATTCCCCGCTAAGGAATCCTACAGCCTGGTTGCCGATAACCTGCATTGACTGTTGGATGCCATAACCTATGGATGCACCGAGAATTCCCAGTAAAACCATTCCTCTTCCCATAAGAATAACAGAAATGATAAATTGTAAGCCGGCCAGGGCTCCAAATACTAATTCATCTTTCCTGTTGAAGAGGAGTGACCATGTTTTTTTCTTCGTCATCAGATAAGCTGCATAAATAAGATTTACCAGTGCTCCCCCAATGCAAACCAGTGCCCAGACAGTAATATTTGAAGTGATCTGACTGGCCCCCTGTTGTCTGACAGCTTCTATCACCGGTCCCTGGCTATAAACAAAGGCAAGTCCAAGTCCTGAAGATAAAATTCCTGCGATAATCACCAGTATAAAACCTTGCAGAAAGTTGCCGGATGCCTGTTTTTTCTGTGTCTGCTCGCTTTCATTACGTAATACCTTTTCCCTGCCAAACCCGGCAATACTGACTAATGCCAGTCCGATTATAATTACAAACAGACCTGTAAGGATTAACATTCCCGGTTTTGACATAAGATCAGGGGCATGGATAAATAAACCACTTCCTTTCAAAATCAGTGGCATAATAACTCCAACTGACATTCCCAGTGCTGACAAAACTGCTCCTGTGAGTGCTGCCCCGATTTGTAAAACACAAACCAGATAGAGCACATTCGCCACTCCCCAGGCCATAGTTAAGAGATTTGAAATAAGCAATGTTTTAATGCCCACAGTTTTTATTACCAGCATAAGGTCAGGAACATTGAATAAGACAATTAGCCAGGGATAGACTACGATAGCTAAAAGCATGCTGATAAACAGGTATTGCTCAAAGCGAAAATCCTTAATGACTTTCACAGGCCATGCCCCTGCGCCTGTTCCAAAACCTGCAAGGGTTACAAGAATTAATCCTAAGATAACTTCCATAATATATAAAAGTTTATGTGACTTCTAAATTAGTTGTTATATCAGTTCTTCGATAATTTTTATAACACACAGATAATTTGCATTTTAACACTTGACTCCACTTCGAAAAATCGAATTTATAATTTTCAATGCTTGTCCCCCCCATCCCCCTAAAGGGGGAGAACCTATAAATCAGCAATTTGCAAAACGTCCCCCTTGGGGGATTTAGGGGGAAACAACTTTTCGGAATGGACTCTTTGTTAAATCATGAATACCTAAAAAGCTCCCCCGGAGCCATCACTTTAGCTTTAATTTCTCCCGGCAGGTTTTCAGCCACTTTTAAAAATGTGGCGGGATCACCTACCCCTCCTTCACTGACGTGCTCAAGGAACATCCAGAAATGACTTGCTATAAGCACTTTTGGAGCAAGCAACTCCGCAAGCCTGCATGCTTCAGAAGCATTAAGATTTCCATATTGACCGTTAATAGGAGCAATCAAAATGTCAACATCGGAATTTAATGATTCCCTGATTCTATCAGGAGAAAAAGATGTATCCCCTGTATGGTATACTTTTATGCCATTAATATCCATTAACATACCGACAGCATCAGGAGCCAGTTTGCCATGATCGGCAAATACAGCCTTTATGCTTTTATTATCCTTCTTCCATTCCTCGTTTAATTTTAACACACAATATCTCTCCTCCGGAATATTGTTTTGTTTATAAATTTCTTCACAATCTGTGGATCCGATAAAAAAAGTTTTTTTATCCCGTGCTATTACCGGCAATGCATCTGTGTCAAGATGATCAATATGTGAATGAGTGGAAAGATACAGATCAACCTTGATTTCTTCAGGTTCCATCACCGGGGGGATCATTCTTTTAAAATTAAATAACCGTTCCGCAGCATCTGAAAGGTATGCATCAATGACTATATTACACCCGGGAGTTTTAATATAAAATCCGGCTTGTGCAAGGTAGAAAAGAGCAATTTCCCCTTTCTCAACTGTTGTCTTTTTAATTTTTTCAGCCAGTCGCATTGCTGTTCACTTTAATTTAAATACCGGGTACATATCCTTTGCCCAGCCGGAGGCCGGTGTCCCTGAATTCTTCACTGAATGACATCCAGGATGTGGTTCCACCATCTACAACAATAGTTTGTCCGATTATATATCTTGCATCGTCTGAAGCCAGGAAAACTGCGGTTTTGGCAATATCGAGGGGTGTTCCGTAGAAACCACAGGGAATAAGTTTCCCAAGTCCGCTCATATCAGTGGTCCCTGCAATTTTATAATGGTTTTCAACCGGAACAGCTCCTGGTGCGATGGCATTTATTCTGATACCCAGGGGCGCCAGCTCAACTGCCAACTGGCGTGTATATGCAATAATTGCGCCTTTAGTGCCGGCATAAACAGAATGTCCCTTGTAAGCTCTTACCCCATGAACTGAAGACAGGTTAATGATAGCGCCTCCTCCTTGTTTTATCATGGTGGGCAATGCGGTTTGAATGATAAAATAATGACTTCTCACGTTTACATTATAAAGAATATCAAATTGTTCGGGTGTTACTTTCTCAAATTCGAGCGTTAATGTGATACCTGCATTATTAACCAGTACATCCAGACCTCCTAAAAAATCAATGGCGTCCAATGCAAGTTTTTTAGCCTGATCAACTTCTCGTAAGTCGGCTTTAATAGCAGTAGCTTTTCCCTTCGCTTTCAGGATTTCATTCACAGCAGATAATGCCCCATCAGCGCTATGGGCATAGTGTATAACTACTGCAGCACCCTGGCGTGCAAATTCCAGGGCAATTTCGCGACCAAGCCCGGTACCTGAACCAGTCACCAGTACTTTTTTATTTTCCATTTTTCCTGACATAATACTAGATTTTAAATTTAAATAACTGTCCAAGCGCTATCATTTTCGAATTATCAATATGCTTTCTCATCAATTCTTTCGCTAATGTAATATCACGTAAGCAAATTGCATCTATGATCTCAATATGTTCCTGAATGGTTGATTCTTTTGTTTCCTTCTGCATAAAACCTAAAGTTCTGAAACGTTGAATTAACCGGTAAAGCTGGCTTAATATTTTTATCAGTCGTTTTTTCCCGGTTGACAAAATGATATGATCATGCAGTTTTGCATCAAGGTTAGCATGAATTTTCACATCCTTCTCATTAATTTTACTGATCATCTCTTTTTTTATTTCCAGGAGGGTTTGTATACTCAGAATTGGCCCCGATATATCCAGACATAATAGTTCCAATGATTTGCGGATCTCGTAAATTTCTTCAATCTCATCAGCTGAAAAATTCAGAACCCTGGCTCCTTTATTTGGAGACATTTGCACCAGTCCGTCCTGCTCAAGCTGCTGTAATACCGCCCGTACAGGAGTACGGCTAACATTAAATTCCGCTGAAATAGCTTCTTCTTTAAGTCTTGTATTTGGCTGATATTCACCTGCTATTATCCTGTTAAATAAAATAGAATATATATCAGTCATTTTCCCTGTAGTTTGACAGTTTATTGGAGTAATTAATTGAGTATACTCAAAAAGTCTTAATCTAAATTTTCAATACCCCCCAACCCCCTAAAGGGGGAAACCCTATAAATCAGCAACTTGTAATAAGTCCCCCTTGGGGGATTTAGGGGGGAGATGATATTTCTTTGTAACCTAATTATCCAAAGATAACAAAAAGTTTTTCTTTACATGTATACAAATGAATAATTTTTATTTGAAAAATGAAATATTTAATGTAAAATTGTACACAATAGTAAAGCTGCGACTTTAGCAGTTTAATATTTTATCCTCAGCATCTTTTTAACAATACAATAAATGATAACCAATCTTGAACATATGGGACTCAGTGTTTCAAATCTTGAACGTTCCATTGAATTTTACTGTAAGAACCTGAATTGTGAGATTATCCGTATTATAGAAGCAAATCCCGGTTCCATGCTTGGCAAGGTGGTGGGAATAAATAATTGCCTGGCAAGAATAGCGCACCTTAAAGCAGGTAAAAATATGCTGGAGCTTTTTGAATATATCGTACCAAAGGGCAATAAAATATCAAAAGATCATAAGCAGGCAGACCTGGGTTTTATACATGCAGGTTTTACCTCAACAGATGCCAGGGATGATTACCGGAAGATGAAGGACAATGGTGTACGGTTCATCAGCGAACCTGTTGAATTTCGCCCCGGCGTATGGATCTGTTATTTCTATGGGCCTGATAATGAGGTTTGTGAAATACGGGAAAGCTGATAGTGAATGTCTGGAAAAATATAACAAAGTAACGCACTGATGAAGAAACATCAAATGTCATATAATTTCAATGCTCATAAATGGGAAAGTGAAAAAATTGATGTAAAATCAATTGACAAAAAATTGCTTGCACGTATGCTATTTGATATTATAGTTATAAATGAATTTGAAACAACTGTACTTAAATTAAAAAATGATAACTGTGTCTGGGGTCCTGTTCATACAAGCACAGGACAGGAGGGTATAGCAGCAGCATGTGTAGCTGCACTGAATAAATCAGACAAATTTTTTGGCACTCACCGTTCCCATCACCAGTTTTTATCTAAAGTTCTGCAATATTATGTGCCAGAGAAGTGGGATCCTGTATCAGGTAAATTGCCTCATGAAGCGGAGACAGCAATACGGAAAACGCTGGCAGAGATCATGGGTCTCAATGATGGCTTTTGTGGTGGACGTGGGGGGTCTATGCATTTAAGGGATAAACAGGCCGGATTTTATGGTTCAAATGCTATTGTTGCAGGAGGGATCCCTTTGGCGACCGGCGCTGCATTTGCAGAAAAATATAATAAAACAGGAAATATTGTTGTATGTTTTTTTGGTGATGGAGCCATTAACCAGGGGGCTTTTCATGAAGCCTGCAACCTCGCCGCACTCTGGAAGTTACCTGTTATATTCTTTCTTGAAAATAATAAATATGCTGTTGCCACCAATGTGAATATCTCCTGTGCCGTACCGGAATTATCCATCCGTGCAGCTTCTTATGGTATGGAAGCACACATAATTGATGGTAATGATCCGGTTGCAATATTCCATACTATACATGAAATTGCAGATGATATCAGGAAGAATAACAGGCCGGTTTTTGTTGAAGCAAATTGCTACAGGAGATATCATCATGCCGGAGATCAACCGGGCAGTGTATTTAAATACCGGCCGAAAGATGAAGAAGATACCTGGATGCAAAATGAGGTTGTTAAAAATTTCCCTGACTACCTGCTAAAGAATGGTATCTTGTCTCCCTCAGAAACAGCCCATATAAAAGATATAGCCATCCTGGCAGTTAAAAATGCTGCAGATCATTATACTGAAGGAGGTGATATTAAGAAAGTAAAGGCAGGAATGTTCCCTCTTCCCGGATCAGCATCAAACGGGATAAGAAGCGATGGCAGTGAGTTCAAAAACATTATATTCAGTGAAAAAGAAAATTTCCAGGTATTTCAGGAAATGAAATATTCTGATTCTATTTCCTGTGCGATTGGAAGATGGCTCGAAAAAGACAAAAAAGCTTTTATTTTAGGAGAGGAAGTGGCAAATTTCGGTGGAGGTGCGTATGGTGCTACTAAGGGATTACCGGAAAAATATCCGGACAGGGTGCTGAACACTCCTATTTCAGAAGCCGGTTTTACCGGGCTGGGATTAGGAGCAGCCATGTCAGGCATGCGTCCTGTCGTGGAAATCATGTTCCCGGATTTTTCACTTGTAGCGGCCGATCAGATCTTTAACCAGATAGCAAAGGCCAGGCACATGTATGGCAATACCACCGATATACCTTTGGTTTTAAGGACCAGGATCGCTATCGGATGTGGCTATGGCGGACAGCATTCCATGGATCCTGCCGGATTATATGCCTTATTCAGTGGCTGGCGTATTGTTGCCCCGGCAAATGCATTCGACTATATCGGATTATTCAATACAGCAATGCAATCAAATGATCCTGTTGTTATTATTGAACATCATTCATTATACAATTTAAAATTTCCTGTGCCGGAAAATGATCCGGATTATTTCATCCCTTTTGGAAAAGCAAGGAAAATCTCTGAAGGCAGCGATGTCACCCTTATTACATACGGAGTAATGTCATATCGTTGCGAAAAACTGATATCAGTGTTCGATAAAAACGGGATATCTGTCGAGCTTATAGATTTGCGTACTATTGATTTACCCGGGCTCGATTTTATGACTATCAGTGCCTCCCTGAAAAAAACCGGTGTAGCAATAATAGTTGAGGAAGCACCTGCAAATCATTCTATAGGGGGAAAAATAGCTGCCGAGCTTACAGAGAGATGTTTCGATTTTCTTGATAGCCCTGTAATGCGACTTACATCCCTGGATGTGCCTAATTCAGTCTCCAGGGTACTTGAAGAGTCAGCTGTGATTGATGACGAGGCAATTATTAAGAATACAATTTTAGCGGCAAAACGTAAATGGAAATAAATTATAAAATAATCATAAAATCAAGCATGGAAGGGATTTTAGACCATTTTATTGATTATTGTTGAAGAACATATTTAGTGAAAAGTGAAAAGTGAAAAGTAAATTGACTAATGTTTCGTGCATGTATAACTTTTTATTAGTCAGCATGATAAATAATAAATAGTAGGTTGGTATTAGTATAAGCCTACAGGCTGAAAGTCTGTCTGCCGGCAGGTAGGCCTGAAATAATTCAGCCCAGGGCAACGCCCTGGGTAAACGAGATACTCCCAAAATACCCCCTACACGCCCACCGACGGCGGGCGTGTAGGGGAGTTAAAAAACCGAATTCTTTTACCCAGGGCGTTGCCCTGGGCTGAATTAAATTACCCCTTCGGGGTGTTGGCTACATTTAATTTAATGAGATATTAAACAATGCTATAGAGATTGTTAACTGTAAATTATACTATTGTAAAAGTGCTAAACATTATGATAATAAAGAGAAATAATGAACAAAGTAAAAGTATTTAAAAATTATATTGATGGGCAATGGAAAGATTCCGCCTCCGGTGAAACTTTTGAACAAAGGAATCCAGCCAGGTTATCTGAAATAACAGGATTATTTCCGCTTTCTGCAAAAGAAGATACTATCAAAGCTATTTCAGCAGCAGAACGTGCTTTTATAAAATGGAAAATCCTTTCACCTAAAAAAAGAGCAGAATATCTTCGGAGAGTTCTTGAGTTAATGATCCAACGAAAGGATGAAATATCCGGGATCATAACCCTGGAAAATGGAAAAACACTTGCAGATTCATTAGCTGAAGCAGATGCTGCTATTAATGAAATGGATTTCCAGATAGGTGAAGGCTTGCGTTTATTCGGGGATACAGTCCCGGTAAGCCAGGAAGGAGTATTTTCATATTCCTTAAAAGAACCCCTGGGAGTTGTCAGTGTTATAAGCCCCTGGAACTTCCCTTTTAATGTTCCTGTCAGAAAAATCACACCAGCGCTGATAGCAGGCAATACATGTGTTTTCAAACCTGCAAGTCTGACACCCCAGACCGGTTATATGTTCACAAAATTATTTCATGATGCCGGTGTCCCTCCCGGTGTTATCAATATGCTGACAGGATCGGGCCGGGAAGTTGGAAATATTATGGTCACAGACACCAGGATCAAAGCTATTTCATTTACAGGTTCGACAGAAGTAGGAATGGGAATTCATCAAAAGGCAGCTATGAATGCAACCCGCACACAACTTGAATTAGGTGGTAAAAATGCTGTTGTTATTTTAGAAGATGCAGATATTGACCTGGCAGTAAAAGCAGTTGTTAAAGCTGCATTTGCATGTTCCGGACAATGGTGCACCTCTACAAGCCGTGTGATAGTGGTAAAGAAAGTCGCACAGGAAATCACTGATAAACTTATTGCAGCCACAAACTCAATTAAAACCGGAGATGGTTTTGATAAGAATGTAACGATGGGACCTGTTTGTGGTGAAGTCCAGGTGGAATCTATTATGAATTATATTGAAATCGGTAAGAAAGAAGGTGCCAGGTTGCTGACAGGAGGGAAAAGGATTACAGGTTCCCAGGTTGATTGTTTAATAGAACCCACCATTTTCGGCGATGTGAGACCGGATATGAGGATCGCTCAGGAAGAGATCTTCGGGCCGGTACTTTCCATTATTACAGTGGAAAACCTTAAAGAAGCCATCGAAGTTGCCAATAATGTAAAATTCGGGTTATGTTCTTCTGTATTCACCAATAACCTTAATCATGCAATGTCTTTTATTACACAAACGGAAGTAGGACTTACGCATGTAAATATGATGACTGCCTTTAAAGAACCGCATCTTCCATTTGGCGGAATTAAACAATCGGGTGTGGGAATACCCGAGGCAGGAAAAACCGGAATTGAATTTTTTATTAAATATAAATCAGTTTATGTGAAATTTAAATAATGATATTATGTTAAATTTTTCCACATATAAAAATAAGAAGAGTATTATACTTGAAAGTCCCGGGATCAGGGCTGAATTTCTTCCCAATCCGGGTGGCAAACTGGCTTCGCTTATCAATAAGGAAACCGGTTATGAATATTTAATTCAGCGTGAAAATGAAATTTACCGCGATCAACCATTTGATGGAGTGTACGTTGACGGGGAATGCAGTGGTTTTGATGACATGTTCCCGACCATAGATGTGTGCCAGTATGAAAACGATCCCTGGAAAGGTATAAAAATAGCCGACCATGGCGAAGTCTGGTCTTTACCATGGAAATATAAAACGGATGATAAATCCTTGCACTTGTCAGTAAATGGTGTCCGCTTCCCTTATAAACTGGAAAAAAATATCAGTTTTTTAAATGACAACTCTTTACGGATAGACTATACATTGACTAATTACAGTCCTTTTGCTTTTGAGTTTTTATGGGCAGGACATTTAATGATCAATATAGAAGAGAATGCAAAATTAATTTTACCGGATGATTGCAAACAGGCTGTCACAGTATTAAGTAATGGAAAAGGGAAATTCGGAGATGAAAATAACTGGCCTTTTCTTGTAAACAAAGACGGAAATCAATACAGGGCTGATATTTGCAGACCCAAAGATTCGGGGGAATTTGAAAAATACTATTTTACCAACAAGCTTAAAGATGGGTGGTGTCAGCTTATATACCCTGACAACAGGAATAAAATTAAAATATGCTTTCCTGTGACTACAGTTCCTTACCTGGGAATCCTGATGAATGAGGGAGGCTGGGATGATCTGTATAATATTATTATTGAACCATGCACGGTCTGTTACGACCGCCCTGATCTGGCGAAGAAGTACGGACAGGTAAGTAAAGTGGAAGCGTCGGGCACGTATTCATGGTATGTTGAAATAATGATCTGAATTGGTGTATAAAATAAGTTGTAGAAGTGAACCATAAAAACAGATTCCACCGGGACTGACTCATAAATGTTTTTTTACCACAAAGGACACAAAGTATACACAAAGGACACTAAGTTTATATTCCTGATTAATAACACTTTGTGTACTTTGTGTTGACCTTGGTGTCCTTCGTTGTAAAAAATCCTTTTAGGACAGCCTCCTGGAGTGGGGCCGGTTATAATTATAATAATATTTATTAAAATTAAAATTCCTAAAACATAATATTGCACAAGTAATTATTCATAATTTAAAAACAGGAGGTAACACATATGAAAGTTGATCTGAAAAACAAGGTTGCCATTATCACAGGCTCAACATCCGGTATTGGCCGGGGGACTGCATTCATCTTTGCTGAGAATGGAGCAGCAGTTGTTGTAAACGGCACTAATGAAGAGAGAGGAAATAAGGTTGTGGAAGAGATCAGGGCTAAAGGCGGAAAAGCAATCTTTTTCAAAGCTAATGTTGGTGATCCGGAAGAAGCCCGCGCAATGGCAGACAAGACAATTGAAGAATTCGGCAGGATTGATATCCTGATAAACAACGCCGGGGTAAATATTGGTGTAAAAGACCGTGGCCCTATTCACGAATTTCCTGATGAAATGTGGAAAAAAATCATAAATATTGATCTTGACGGAGTGTATTATTGCAGTAAAGCTGCACTTCGTTATATGGTTAAAAACGGTTCCGGGAAAATTATCAATATCAGTTCTATTGTCGGATTTGTACCATTAAGAAATCAATGTGCATTCGCCGCTGCAAAAGCCGGTGTTGTTCATCTTACAAAAGCTATGGCAATAGAGCTGGCACCTTTTGGAATACATGTAAATGTGATTTGTCCGGGTTCCATTCAAATCCCTAAAATGATGACTGAAAGCGGAATGTATGCAGATAATAAAATGTATGAAAGTATAATGTCGCATATTCCGATGAAAAGACCCGGAACACCTGAGGATATAGGCTATGCTGCTCTATACCTGGCTTCAGATGAGGCAAACTATGTAACCGGGGCCGTACATCTTGTTGACGGAGGCTGGACATGCGGATTTGCAAGGGACTGGTAAACATAATTATTAATTACTTAAACAGAAAGGAGTTAAAAATGAAAAAAGGTAAAGTTATAAATTCATGGGAAGTAAAGCCCTTTGTTGTAGATCAGACATATTCTTCAAAAATGCTGATGGATGATATTGTAGCAGGAGGAAAAGCTATTCATATGAATGAGGGCACTTTGAAGGGAGGATGCAGCACTCCCGGCGGAGTTCATACAGCAACTGAAATATATTATGTTGTAAAAGGCGAGGCTGTCCTTCACCTGGGTGAGGAAAAAATGGACATTAAACCGGGAAGTATTGTATATATCCCGGCTGGTGTTTTTCATGCCCTCGATAATAAGAGTAAAACTGAAGACTTCGTATTACTCACACTCTGGGAAGATGCAAAACATAACGAACTGTATCATGCCCGGGTAAAAGCATGGGGCAAATCCTTTAAAACTATTTATGAGGAGTAGCTGAATTATCAGACGGGTGTTGATAGTAACATTGGTCGTTAAATTTAAACAGAACACAAAGGCGCAAAGGCGCAAATTATTGATTATTAATAATTTACGTAACAGAAGTAAAAATTAATAAAATGTTTATTATCAGTATGTTAAAAAATAACGAAGTATTGTTAAGAATAAGGGAATGATTATGGCTTTAATATATGAGTATTCCCTGAAAAGTCATTTCCCCCTAAATCCCCCAAGGGGGACTGAGCGAAGTGATCTCACGAACGAAGTGAGTAATTCCAGACTGCCGGAAGACAGGTTGGAATCCCTCCTCGTCTCTGCATAGCTGCTACGGCAAGTAAAGCATATAAATCAGCAACTTGTAAAAGTCCCCCTTGGGGGATTTAGGGGGATATAATTTTCAGAAGCAGACTCTATAATATAAAAAAAATATAATACATCATTAAATGAAAAATCCTATGCATACCAATAAACTATTATTAATCTGTGTATTAATATCTACGATGATGTTTCCTTCCTGTACCAAACATTATGACACACTGGTTACACCCGGGGAAATGAAAATAAAATCAAAATGGACACAGAAACATCTTACAAATGCTGATCTCCTGGTTCCCTTTTCCTTTGTATATGATGGAAAATCTTCTTCCGAACTGCTTCAGAACTGGCAACTTCAATACAAGAAAAAGAAGCTGGATAGGAATCGCATTCAACATCAGCATACATGGACAGACCCTGAGACTGGCATAGAAGTCCGTTGTGTATCTGTTGAATATAAAGATTTCCCTGTTATAGAATGGACGGTATATTTTAAAAACACAGGTATGAATAATACCCCTGTATTAAAAGACATACAAGGGCTGAATACTGATTTTAAGCGAGGAGATGAGAGTGAATTTATCCTGAACAATATTAAAGGAGATTTTTGCACTGCGGACAGTTATGAGCCTTATCAACTAATACTTGGTCCTGGTTCCATTGAGACATTTTCACCCCGGTCCTCAGGCAAATCTACTGATGGACCCAGGGGTTGGCCATATTATAACCTGCAGATTACTCCTGGTGGAGGGATAATAATAGCTGTAGGTTGGCCGGGGCAATGGGAAAGTTCATTTATACGTGACGGCTCTGATGGCCTGGTGATCAGAGCTGGACAACAACTGACAAACCTGTATTTAAAACCCGGGGAGGAAATTCGTACTCCCTTGATCCTTATGTTGTTCTGGCAGAAAAAAGATATCGTTGCATCACAGAATCTTTGGCGTCGTTATTATATTGCGCATACTATTCCCCGTATAGACGGAGAACCGCAGCAGCCGGCAATGCAGATCCAGGTGGGTGCTATGGACAGTGATACCTTATACGTGGATAAATTTCTTAAAGCAGGAATTACACCTGATATCTGTTGGCGTGACGCAGCATGGTACCCGAAGGATAACGGTCCTTATGAAGGTATACACTCATGGCTTAATACCGGTACCTGGGACCCTGATCCTGAAAGATACCCGAATGGATTTAAACCTTTTAGTGATTGGGTACATGAACGGGGAATGAAATTTCTCCTTTGGTTTGAGCCGGAACGTGTGGGAGACCCTGCTTCCTGGCTGGCTACAAATCATCCCGAATGGCTTTTACCGGGTTCAAGTCATGGTGCTCACCTTGACGAAGGTAACCCTACAGCTCTTAACTGGCTTATAAATCATGTGGATGGAATGATCAAATCCCAGGGTATTGACTGGTACCGGGAAGACATGAACGGGAAAGGTCCACTTCCTGCATGGCTTAAGAATGATTCAACAGACCGCCAGGGAATAACTGAGAACCTCTATATACAAGGGCACCTCGCTTTCTGGGATGAATTAAAACGCCGGAATCCGCAATTAAGCATTGATGCCTGCGCATCCGGAGGAAGGCGTAACGACCTGGAAACAATGCGACGTGCTGTACCGCTTTTGCGCAGTGATTTCCAATGGCTGGATATGGAAAATGTTGTGGCAGGGAACCAGGGACATACATATAGCCTGTCATCCTGGTTGCCATTCCAGGGAACAGGAGTTTATTTTTATGACAGTTACTCTGCACGGAGTTTTTATATACCAGGATTTGGAATGGGAGGATTAACACCGGAAAATACCGCTGCACAGCAAAAAGCATATTCCGAATGTCGCAAGATTACACCTGATATGCTTTTTGGCGATTATTACCCGTTAACACCATATAGTCTTCAACCAGATAAATGGATTGCCTGGCAATTCAACAGACCCGACCAGGGAACAGGCTTCATCCAGGCTTTCAGGCGGGATAGTTGTGTTGAATCAGTGAAGATCTTTTACATCAACGACCTGAGTCCTGATGATGACTATGAGATTCTAAACCTGGATATAGAAGGGTCAAAGGAATTTTCAGGAAGAGAACTTATGGAAAAAGGATTGTCAGTAGAGATAAAAGAAAAACCAGGAGCAGCAATCATCATTTACAAAAAGTTAAAGTAAACCGCTTGTGTGGATTGGTATTTTTATATAATAAATTTTTAATAAATGTCATATGAATTTAAATGGACCCACCCCCGGCCCTCCCTAAATCAGGGAGGGGTGAGGATTCATTGTTAAATTGCTAAGTTTAGCAAATTAATAAGTTAAGAAATTGTTGAATTTAGCAATATAACCAAGTTCCATTCCCCTCCCTGATTTAGGGAGGGGTTAGGGGTGGGTCCGGAAAATTAAAAAAATCATATTCTCCTATAATAAAATTAGTTACAATAAAATTGTATCATTATTATCAATTTAATTTAAAATCAAACCACACAAGCGACCTATAGAAAAATAAAATAACTCAAAATGGAAACAATATCCGCATTGATTAAAAGGCTGATATCAATATTTATCATAATCGCCCAGGTGTTTTTATTAAATGGCAATATTGATATATCTGATCCTGTAAAATCTAAAGGAAAAAAAAGTAAAAACTTCACAACCTCACAGACGTTAAGCGGAGGTTGGAACCTGGCAGTTGATCCTGAGAATAAAGGTAAGGAGGAAGGCTGGTTTAACAGTATCCGGCCTGAGTCAAAGGAAGCAGTCGTTCCGGGTGTTATTCAACAAGTGTTCCCGGGTTATCATGGCGTGGCATGGTACTGGCATTCTTTTGTTCCGGATTTTAAAAGAGCTAAAGGAGATCATGTCCTTATTTCTTTCGGAGCGGTTGACTACCTGGCAGATGTATGGATAAATGGTATATATGCCGGTACTTTTGAGGGAGGAGAAACACCTTTTGAGTTTGACATCACTAAATCGCTAAGGGATAAAGAAGAAAACCTGCTTGCTGTCAGGGTATTGAATCCTACCAGTAACCCCATCGACGGGTATGTTCTTAAGGAGATCCCACACCGGAATAAAACAGCTACTCCAAGTCCCGGCTCTCCATTCAACAGTGGGGGAATTATGTATCCTGTGAAATTAAGGTTGGTACCAACAACGTATATTACTGATATTTTTGCCCGTCCTGATGTTTTAACCGGTGATATTAAAGCAACTATTTCTGTTCGTAACGCCGGTTCAGTTGCTACATCCGGTACAATTGAACTCACGGTCGCTGCTGCCACCGGTGGTGATGTTTTACAGGTTTGTGAGTACCAGGCAGCATTTCCTGCAGGACTCTCAGAGCATGAGATGACTATTCATGTTTCCCAGCCACGCTTTTGGGATCTTGATGATCCTTTTCTTTACAAGGTTACGGCTAACTTAACAACTTCATCAAAACAATCACACCAACAATCTGTGCGTTGTGGATTTCGTGATTTCCGCGTTGTTGATGGCTATTTTTATCTTAACGGGAAGAGAGTCTTCCTTAAAAGCACTCACACGGGCAATTGCATGCCTGTTGGTCAACAGGTGTCTGTCGTCGGAGATTTCGGTCGCCGGGATATTCTTTACGCGAAGACTTCGGGTTTTAACACCATTCGTTTTATCGCAGGTGTGGCATACCCGGAGCAACTCGATCTCTGCGATGAACTTGGTTTAATGGTTTATGAAGAATGTTTTGCTGCCTGGTGCCTGGAAGATTCACCGAAGATGGGTGAACGATTTGATCACAGCACTTCGTCCATGATCCTGCGTGATCGGAATCATCCGTGTATTACTATCTGGGGGCTTTTAAATGAGACTATGGAAGGTCCGGTATTTTACCAGGCAGTAAATTTCCTGCCCAGGCTGCGTACCCTGGATCCAACACGACTGGTACTTCTAAACAGCGGGCGCTTTGATGGACAATGGGCGATCGGTTCTGCAAGCAATCCCGGAAGCCATGAATGGGAAAGAGTATGGGGTGCAGAAAGTCCTGATGCTGCAAAAGCCGAGTTTAATATGCACGATTTTGTAGAAACAGGAAGAGTTGGCGACGGACATTTTTATCCAACTGTTCCACAAACATCGGAAACTATACGGTTGATCCGTGAGTGGGGACGTGATTACAAGCCTGTATTTATTTCTGAATACGGAGTAGGCAGCCTGATGAACGTGATCAATGAAGGGCAGCATTTTGAACAGATAGGAGCCCGTACTGATCTAGAGGACGGCTCCTGGTACCATGAGCAAAGCGAAGCATTTATTAATGACTGGAACCGATTGGGCTTTGAGAATGTATATCCGTTTCCTGAAGATATGTTACGGGAAAGCATGTGCCTGCATGCCCGTCAACGTTTGATCGGGTTTAACAGTATCCGCTCCAATCCTCAATTCTGTGGTTACAACCTGACAGGCATGCTTGACCATGCCATGACTGGTGAGGGTTTATGGACCTATTTCCGTGAATGGAAACCTGCTACCTTTGATGCTGTGAGCGACGGCTGGTCACCATTACGCTGGTGTCTGTTTGCAGAACCGCTACACGTCTATTCAGGACGCACTATAACAGTAGAGGCTGTTCTGGCTAACGAAGATGTGCTTAAACCCGGAGAATATAACGCCCGGTTTCGTGTATTCGGTCCACAGGGACCCGTTTGGGAAAAAGAGGTCGTGATCACGGTTCCTGACCCGCCAGTACTGGCAGTACCTGCTATCCGTGAGACATTTCAGCTGCAGGGACCTGCAGGACAGTATGTCTTCGCTGCTAACCTGGATGAGGGTGGCAGTCCAAAAGGTGAAAGACTTTCATTTTACGTGTCCGATTCAACAACTTTGCCACAATGCAAAGGTAAGGTAGCATTATGGGGTATTGATAAAAAAACGGAACAGTGGCTTACTTCGCATGGCTTTGACTGCTGCCAGCTTAACACTAATATTTCTAAAAAGAAAGAGATCATATTAGTCGGGAAACCCACTGATGCAGAGACCAATCCACAAATATGGGAGAACCTCTCTGCCCGTTTGACTGAGGGTTCAGTTGTAGTCTTCCTCAGTGGCCAGATCTTTATGAAAGAAAGTACAGGGATAAAGTGGCTGCCACTGGAGAACAAGGGAAGATGCAGAACTTTCAACGACTGGCTATATCATAAGGAATGTGTTGCAAAACGTCACCAGGTATTTGATGGTTTACAAGGGCCGGGCATAATGGACTGGGATTACTACGGGTCGGTCATCCCTCACGACATATTTGAGGGACAGGACACGCCGGACGAAACAATCGCTGCATCATTTGCTACCGGAAATCCCGGTTATAAACGTGGTTACGGATCAGGCTTACTAATTGCAATGTATAAGACAGACGAAGGCCGGATGATCCTCAGTACACCATATATACTTGAGAATCTCGATTCGCATCCTGCAGCAGACCGCCTTCTTCTGAACCTGTTGAATTACGCACAGGAACTGAGTTTACAGCATGATGAATAGGTTTATTGGCTAAAAAAGTAATTATGGGATTTAATTACTGAGCCTACTCCGAAAAGTTATTTCCCTTTAGATTAATTACTAATGGTTCGCACAAGTTTAACTTTTTAAGAGTCAGCATAATAAATAGCAGATTGGTATGAGTAGAAGCCCACAGGCTGAAAGCCTGAAATAATTCAGCCCAGGGCAACGCCCTGGGTAAACGGGATACTCCCAAAATACCTCCCACACGCCCGCTGTCGGCGGGCGTGTGGGAGAGTTAAAAAACCGAACTCTTTTACCCAGGGCGTTGCCCTGGGCTGAATTAAATTGCCCCTTCGGGGCGTTAGCTATATTTAATAAGATGTCAAACAAGGCTATCGAAATTTTTAACTGTAGATTATACTATTATACAAGTGCGAAAATTTAGTTAATTATTATTTACTGCCCTGATAATATCTCATCCTCTACTGCAACGCTAAAGTCAGGAATGCGGAAATAGGTTACCTTACCATCATGATCCGGAAATTCTGTCAATTTAAAATTAAATTCAATGGTTCCAAGACTAAATGTCCTTTCGTTAGCGTCTACGGTGCAGGCCACACCGTTAGGACGTATTGAATCATCGGGTATCAGTTTGAGAGAAGCAGGATCAATCATATAGCTAGTCAGATCAGCGGCATCCTTTTTCATAAGTTTATCATTCCGGGCATGATCAAAGCAAAAGACAACCGGACCCCGCATCACAGCTGCACGACCTGCCTGACGTTTGCGCCCCAGCACCATTCGGAATGGCATCGGCATATCAAGAATAACCTGATCACCGGCATGCCATTCTCTATCCAGCTTTAGAAATTCTCCCGAAATAATTGGATCCTTAACTGGTTCCCCATTGACACTCACTGCAGCCTTATCACACCACTTCGGAATACGCAGTTGCAGAATGAACCTGGCTAGTTTGGATGGATCAAGTAATATCACAACCTTCCCATCACTTGGGTATTCTGTATCCTGCCTGATCTTAAGTGAAGTTTTATTATTCAGAGTGATAGTCGTTTCCGAAGGTGTATATAAATTAACGATCACACCTGTTGCCGACAGATAGTAAACCAATGACGGTAAATGAGAAATAATCCGTCGGAAATTGTTGGGGCAGCAAAATGTATCCTTAGAAAAATAAACGCGTTCACCTTCCAACGGAGTGAAATAATTGAGTTTTCGGCCATCAGGTGACTGGACAGCAAACAAGGCATTGTAGATCATGCGTTCGAGTATGTCACCATATAGAGAATTGCCTTCCACACGCAGTAAAGCATTAAATATGTGAATTTGGGCTGCTGTGGCACATGTCTCACCCACCGTCCCTCGTCCTTCCTGAACATTACTCCACTCTTCCCACAACCCTGTAGTACCGGTTATTGTCATGCCATCTCCATGGGTCATAAAATCAATGGCACGCCTGCTCTGCTGCAACAGCTGCTCCTCAGGCTGAATATGAGACAGCTCAAATTGGGCAAAACATTGGTCAAGATCAGTGTATATGTGGCCTTTCAATATAGGATTCAGTTCTTTGGTAGTGGCAATAGCCCAATGGGTTAATTCACGTTGTTGGATCAGAAAATCCAGATATTTCTTATTATTTGTTTCACGATAAAGAATCAACAGGTTGCTATCGAGGCCAACTGCTCCCCATTCTACCCAGGAATCCGGCATCGTTGACCATCGGTCAATAATATAATCAGCTAGTTTCTGCGCTGCCACCAGGGAACGTTTTTCCTGGAAGAAATGGTAATCTACAGCAAGTCCCATAATAATGTATCCCATCTCGTGAATGTCCCACAATTGCCACATACGTGCTTCTTTAACCATAATACCGATGTACCCGTCAGGTTCCTGAGTCTTAATTATCTCATCCACAATATGTTTTTTCAAAGCCATAACCTTTTCATTACTCGTGTAGGCTGCAAACCTGACAGCTGCATCGATAAGCTTGCCAAGCCCGATATAGCCTCCATAATTCTTGCCATCACATTCTTTCTGCTGGAAAGGCAGAAGAAAATCCTTATCAACATTCAATACAAGCAGGTTATTGTAAATTGTATTATTAATTCGACGCCCGATTTCTCCCCCAACTTTAACTTGCCGAAAATCAAGTGACTTAAACACTTCATTGGCTTTTTCCTTATTTCCAAATACGGTGCTAAGAAGTTCAGTCGCTAATCCCTCCTGTCCTTTATTTTCTGATGCCAAGGCTAATTGACCCAGAAATGCCGAACCACTTAAAATGCTCATCTTCTTTAGAAAATCACGACGTTGAAGACAAGGGAAATTATCAGGAATTCTCTCTTTATTACTATGTTCAAAGTGGAAAGAAGTACCTGAAGTTTTTTTATTAATTTTCATAACTTATTTATTATTATATGTATTAATCACTATTTCCTCACCCCGACTTTCACGGTTGCGACCACTGCGGGCATACCCATACCCATAAGAGATCCGGCAGAGGCGTTGTAACGGTTATTTTCCGGGGTCATCCCGTCAATACGCTCAAAGGGAGTATTTTCGTCAGCATTGGCAATATCAGAATAAGCATCTTTTACCCATTCCATTGCAAGGTCCGGATGTTTTCGCCACAGGGTTGCGGCTACTCCCAGGCTCATATAATACCAATATCCGCCATCCTGGTAGGCATTGTAACCATAAGCCAGATTCTCCCAATGCTTGCCATCGTTCATATCTGGCCATACGTGCCTTCCGGGAGAGACATCATCTGATTTTCTCGCCATACGTACTGCTCCACGAAAGGGAGCCGACATATGAAAGAGATCAGCTGCTCCACCAGTTACCTTGTCTGCCTTATATCTTTCTGCAAACCAATCTGATGCCGCATCTGCCTGTTCATCGCTGAGGATACCTGACCACACAGCATAACCCGTTATATCAGGTGAGGCCATTGTTGGTGCACTAACTCCCACACCCCAGGGAAGGTATCCTGCAGGATTGAACTGAGCACGTATAGCATCACGCATATCATCAGCGATCTTTTCCCATACTTTACCAGATTCTTTATTACCTGACTGCTCATACATATCTGCCAGGGCACGGGCGGCATTACAGGCCAGTACCGATGTGCCCAGATCGTCACCACCAAAACCATATGAATCATGAAATCCCCACATGACGCTTGCACCATGTGTTTCTTTGATATCGTTGGCTCCTGTATGTCCCGGAGTAGTCCACTGGGTAATGAGGCCTGTCGAGGTATTTCGTGGAACACTGTTCCATGCATCTGCAAAACCTTGTTCCTTTTCTTTGAACCATGCTTTCCAGGCAGCATCCCATCCGGCTTTGTATCCATAATGCCAGCCAAGAGTCACAAAGCACATTGCTGCATCCATGGAGGGACGATGAAAATGAGCAGGGTCATCACCAAAAACTAAGCCCGGCCCCCAGCTGAATTGTCCGTCAGGATAAATATGATCAGGGATAGCACCCTTTGGATAGGTGTACATGCCAACTTTCCGGTTCGCTGTTAATTGTTTGAGAGCGAGGAAATCAACGCCAAGTTTCACCTCTTCGGCGGTAACAATATCACGGCCTGAACCCTCCAGCTGGTAAAGGAAATCACGGGCAAATATACCTGCCTGGCGGTAAAAAGGTCCCGGTGTATAGATAAATGTATTAAGGGGCATTAGTTTATCCGTTACCTCCGTTCTGGAATCGGCCAGGATGCTGGCAGTACGTGCCAGAAGTGCGGAATAAAGTGCTGTATCAACAGGAACACACATCACAGTCTCGCCATCACTATATGCACGGTAACGGTATGAGTGCGTAGTGAAAAGACTTGAAGAAACCGCCAGTGCATAAGAAAATAAAAAAGACTTATTTACAGATCGGAAATTGAGGATAACGTTCTGGCGTGCACCGGGGGAAAGGCGAACGATAGAAGGTGTGATCCACACTTCAGGATTTAAGTTGAATGCCAGCATAAGATGGGATTTGCTCCTATTAACTACATCAAAACTAAATGCAGTCCTGACAGCCTTAAAAGTCTCGACCTTGTTTGTCCCTGTTTTGTAAAAGAGTTGCCTGGCTGTTGGTATAGTTGTGGTTATCGGGTTTATTATTTTTGTTTTTCCCCGTTTTAATGTATTGGAATCTTTGCTGCTACAGGAAAACAGGATAAATCCTGTTATTAAGGTACTTACCCATATCAGCCCTGTTCTAATGTGCTGGTATCTCATTATCAATCCCTCCTGTTTGTAACTTTTGACCTGGTTTTTAATGTTACTTAAATCTCCACTCATTATGATGACAACATTTCAATAATAGATTTTAAATTTTTCATATTATTTTTTATACCCGATTTCTATTAGTTTTTCATTAAAATCTTCAGGTAAATCTGTCATCGGTTTATGCATATCGCGCGATGCAAAATTAAGTATATTACATAATAACAGGTCAGCTGCAGGATCTTTACCAAGGTTTTTCGTAATATGCAATGTATTGAAAATGAATCTTCCCTCGCCAAAGTCCCATACACCAATATGTATTCCTGAACAATAGTTAAAGCTGATACGTGTTGCGCCACATACTGTCTCGGAAGGATAGGTAAGCACTGTGCTCACTTCGTCCCAGGTTAAAAAAGGTTTACCCCATACTGTATGCTCCTGGGATAATGCATTTAGTGAAATAATATTGCGGAAATACTTATAATCCATCATACCCCCTGATGGCATCCCCTCAAAAACCGGATGCTTCTTTGCCCAGCGATCGGCACGATAATAACCTGCAACAAGATCCATCTGTTCTATTACCCCTTTATTAACAAGAGGTAACCAATGTGTGGAATTTTCACCACTTTTTACTGTTGAAGGAGAAAGAAAAACTGCAACACTTCCACATTCCATCTGCCTTGCTATATTTATCATTGTTGTGCTGTCCTGAGGGTTTCCTGCAATTAAAATTACCTGTCTTTCCGATCTGTTTGCAGGGTTAAAGGGAAGTATTTTGACTTTATGCACTTTTAACCAATTACTGACAATAGAATCTTCGCCGCAAAGTACTATCTCTTGCGGTATTTTGAGAAGATTTGCGTTATCGGTAACATAGAACTCTGTTTTTCCGCCAGCTGCAGTGCCTCCCCGGTCTAACGTCGCCAGAAACTGATATTTACCTGCCTGTCCATTTATTGTGATATCCTCAGTCAATATTGTTTGTGCAAAAGGGGGAGCTTTTCCATCTATCGCTTCAGGAATATTTACAAATACTTTCTTATAAAATACAACTTTCATATCAGGATCAACTACCTGAACTGTTGCCGGATACTTTCCTGCAGGCAGAACATCCAGGTTGGAGAAAGAACCCCTTAACTGAACCTGACTACCTCTGTAAATACTTTGCGGTTCAGTACTTAAGCACCAACGAAGTGATGCATTTGCCAATAAAACAGAGCATATCAATTCCGGTTTGAGTCTGCGGAAATTAGTGGCTACGCTTTCTCCTACACAAGCATCTGCAACACTGTTAGTAGGGGTGTAAGAGACAACCAGGGGATTGGAACGTATTGCTGTTTCGGCAGTTTCACGGAGAAAACCAGCAGTTTTATAAGCATCTTTAATATAATCTTCCGGACGGGCCCAGCAATCATTTAAATCAAACTTTGCCCAATCAGTGAGAAATTTATCAAACTGACGTTTAAAGTAACGGGCATCATCAGCCTGTTCTTTGCCCCATTGCTGATAATCCCCGATATCCGAAGGTAAATCAACAGGGGCGCAAAGTCCGGATTCACTGATATAAAGTTTTTGATTAGAAGTATTCGATATGCCTGAAAGTTCATCTAGTGTCTCAGGGCTAAATGGTATCCAAACATAAGGATGCCAATCTTTTAATTCGTCTTCCCTTACATCCCATGTCACAGAACCCGGATTACTCATACTTCCGATCTCCTTTGCTCCATCGAACCTCCCGCTATTTAATACAAACAGACGGGAAGGATCAAGAGCCCTTAACGCAGGCAATATATCAACCGCTTTCCGGAATATTATTCCATCGTAATTTTCATTGAGAACACCCCACATTACCAGACTCACATGGTTACGGTCGCGCAGAATGACACCCTTTATTGAGTTTTCAAAACGATGGGTTAATACATCATTAAAATTTTCCGGTTTCGGAAAAATATATTCACCGTAATCTCCCATTTGCCAACACCCATAATGCTCCATCTGAACCAGGATACCTGATTCATCATAAATATCAAGAACACGCGTATTTGGACAACCAAAAGGTATCCTTACGAAATTATAGCCCAGAGCCTTCATGTTAATTACATCTCTGCGCAACATATCTTCATACAATGGGACGGTATAACCCACCGGATAATGTGTACTGAAATTAGATCCTTTCAAAAAAATCCTTTTCCCATTGAGTTGAAAATAACCATTTTCAAAATGAAACTCACGAAATCCAAAACGAACAGATTGTTCGTCAATAGATGCAAGTATCTGCAAAGAAGCTGCAATGCGGTAAAGAACCGGGTTATCAGGGCACCATAATTTATGATCAGGCACCTGAATCTCTATATCTACCTTATTACTTCCCGGCACAATCCTTTGTGAATAATTATAGAATGCAACAGACAATCCCGTTCGTGCTTCCGAAACTTTGAAAGATAAGGATGATAATACTTCTTTGGTCTGCGTATTTAAAATAGTAGTTTGTATTTTTACTTTACCTGTTTCCCATTCCGGAACAACAAACAAATCATCTATTCTGGCAGCCGGAACCATCAACAATTGTACGTCACCAATTATGCCTCCGGAGTTGTACGCGGCATTGCTTGTAAACGGATATTGTTTTGCACCAGAGGGTGTATCTTTTAGCGCAATACCATCGATAGGCCGGTAAGTAGGATTGAGAACGCGAACCACAAGCAGGTTCTTTCCTCCCTTATTTAATTTATCAGTAATATCAAAGTCAAAAGGGATTTCGCTTCCTTCATGACTTCCAACGGACTTGCCATTTATCCATACATCTGCCAGATAATCAACCGCATGAAATTTCAGAAGATAACGTCCAGCTTTATGAAGATTCTCTGGTGTATCAAACTCACGCCAATACCAGGCTACTCCATGATAATCATGAAAAATATCCTGAATGACCCAGGGAACCTTGGTTTGTCTGGAATCGGAAATCGGGGGTGTATTAAACCAGGAGTTTTGACGACCTTCATTATCAGGATCAATAGCTAATTTCCAGTCATTCCCGTTCAGAGAGATCGTCTGTGTAATAATTACACCCGGATCTTTCCTTTGACTATTTTGTGAAAAGGACGAATAGCATAACAAACTTAAGAATACAGCTAAAAAACACTTCTTCATTTCTTTGGTTTATTCGAATAGAACATATTTATTATTGTTTACGATTCATCTCAGTTCCTAATGTATCTTTTATCCCTATCCGCCCATGTAAAAACAGCTACATCTCCCGGTTCAACATCGAAACTCTTTAACCTGGAGATTTTAGCAGGGGCCAAAGTACCATCTTTAAAAACTCTTTTAACTTTTGAGTTACCTTGTATATTTAATTTCATGTTATCCTGGAAATCACGGTTAACTAACACCAGAAAAACAGAATCGTCTTTTTCGAGAACCGACACAACAGCACCCTTACCTATAGTCTCCAGTACTTTAATCCCCTTTGGTAACTCACCCAATCGGTTTGTCCCCCGTGGTATAATGTCGCCTGTATGCGTAACTGAGACTACTTTGGCATCAAGAAAAACACCTGACAGTTTTTTTATCTCTTCACTGACTAATTGCACATTAAAGTAAACTTCTGTTGGTTCGCCATTGTAAATAGGGCCATCGTGAAAGCATTCAATACCGCAACCCGGTGTCCAGTAGGTAAAAAACTGTATTCCCTGCGCCCCGTAAGCCAGGTCGCTGTATACCTGGAGCCTTAGTTCAGCAATTGTAGGTACCGGGTAAATGTCATTCCCTTCCTGATCCCATATAGCTGTTGAAAGTGCAAAAGCCCAGAAGGGTTTGCCGGTTTTTTTTACCTCATCTGTAAAAATCTCCAGGTTTTCATACCAGTTTTTACGTAAATAACGTATAGAATCATTCCTTATTCTTATTGGATAATAATCGAAGGAATAAAACTGTAAGGAAACTTCATTCATAAATGTATTCACATACTCCCTGTAAGATTCGGTTCCCAACTGAATCGAGTTAGCATAATTAGGAAAAAGATTAAGATAACAGAAATGTTCTTTATCCACAGACTGTATTTTCCCTGCCCACTCACCAAGCCCAGGGAATTCGCTCCGGTTTGGTTCGTCCTGCAGAAAATAACCAGCTAAAGCAGGATGATTCATGAACCGTTTTACGGTATTTTCCGGATCATTCCTCAGTTCGGGACATGCAATAACTAATTTCATTCCGGCCTGCTGAGCATTATCTAACGCAGCTTCAACCTTATCTGCATTTGAATAGCCGCTAAAGTTGATAGTAAATCCTGCTTCCCTCATTTCAGAATATCTCGCTACGGTGGATTCATTTTCAGGAATACCATACCAGCCAAGAACAGGAATTTCCCCTGAAGATTCTAATGTATCCCGCTTGTTATTGGGGCTAATACAAGAAAAAGTAATCAGCAAAAAAATTAAATGTCGTTTTTTCATACGTTCAGGCAGTATTTTATTCTGGTTTTTGCGTAAAAAGGATTTGCTTTCGATATTCTGAACTTGCACACACTTTTGCATCCATAAGATGATATACCGTTGAAAGGTAAATATTTTTTCCTTCAATCATAAAATCATTATCACTCAATTTAACGATTTTAGTATTTTCAGGAATGGATATTTCAGAATCCCCCTTATATCCCAGCAATAGCGGTCCGTAAAACAAACGGGCATAGCCGTGTTTGGAGTGATGAGTATTCACTAATCCCTGAACACCCGAATCCATTGAAAATGAATATTCTATGGAATCCCCTTCCTGAACAGGAATAGAACAGATGGCAAATCCATTCTCTATTTTATACCTGACAGGCTTATTATTCTTTAAAATTACAGGATTATTAATCCATGACGGGGCAAATAACTTCAGGTTTATTTTGAGGGAAGTTTTTAAACTATCTATACTTAAAAGGACTTTGTTCCCGAAGGGATATTCTGTTTTTTGACCTATCTTCAAAGAGGTATCCTTAATATGAAAAGTAACGGAACTCGAATTAAATGAAGGAATGATAATGGTATCACCATGTACAAAATAACTGTATCTGACTGCCATTGACAGACCTTCACCACCCCTCATTGTGCAGCACCAATACGCTTCATCCAATGCAACAGATAGTGAATTTTCAACAGGACCGACGCAATTGTCACAGCCAAAACCGCCGTTTGAGCGCTGTGTATGTCCAATTGCGTTATAATAGATATGCTGGGCATCTTCAAGATAAACCGGATCCTGCGTTTGTTGCCATAGCTGTATTACTAACAACCAGGCATCAATAATGGCGCAAGGTTCTGTCCATTCAGGGCGCTCAAACCAGTTATAGTTTTCATAATTTTCTGTTATTGCCTGTTCCTTGTAAAGCTTATAGCGTTTTTCAATCTCAGGTAACAATTCTTTATTACCGTTGATTACATCATACCTCATCGCAGCGCGTAATGCAGTGAGGGTAGCATGGGTTTGTGCTTTAATGACAACAAGATCCATTTCCAGGAATCGCGTTATCATTTCATCAATTAATGCTTTAAGTTCTTCTGACGGAAACAGGCTATATGCCTGAACAAGCCCGTCCATGAATATAAAATCGCACCCTACGTCAGATGATAGTTTCCAGTTATTGACAATGTTCAGGGAAGAACCAGACATGCCACCGGTATCTCCGATACGTTCATCCGGAGAAATCGGATAATTTTTATGATGGTTCTTTGTTGGCAGTGCCAGGTTATTTATGATATTTTCGATATAAGTCTTTACTTCCGGGGTTTCCTTCCACAAATAGTATTCACAGAGTGCACGTAACAACCATCCGTGTCCTGAAAGCTGCTGTTCATCGATTGTATCTTGCTGAATATTCCCAAGATAGCCTTTCTCATTAAGTTTTTCAGGTAATATGCGGATCATTTCCTCCAGATAAAGCGGAGTGCGGTGTGTTGCCTGCGTTTCAAGTACCAATGCCAGCATTACCCGGCCTTCCTTATCCCCCGGCCAACTTGCTGAAGAAACATGATGACGTACAGGAAAAACATTTTCCGGATGATAAATGTCTGTTTCAAGACGATCAAAATTCCTCATCGCACGCTGCATCAATTCTCCCTTTGCATAAATTTTTTCAAATTCAACAGGAATGGGAATAGTCTCAATCTGACTATCCGTCCTGTTACATGAACTAACTGTAATCAGAAATAAAAAAAACGCGACCAGTAAAATCAACCAGGATATACCCGTTGGTTGCATTTGTTGCGCTTTTTTACGAAGATTGTTATTTATAAGAGTTTCTATCATTTGATAATGTTTATTTGGTTTAAAATTATTCTGAGTTATAACAATATTGCGTTATCTTTTTATAACACACTGATAATTAATATTTTAATAATTTATTCTTTTATTGCGTATGTTATTAATAATCAGTATTTTGCGCCTTTGCGCCTTTGCGTTTTATTTAAATTTAACGAACTGTTATTATAAGATTTAAGTTGATAACATTCCTTATGATCATTATTTTGTTTTGCAAGAGCATATTCCTGCCTTGATCCAGCTCATTCTGATTTTAATTCTCATTTTTGTCCGAGAAACTCTTTATATTTTCCGATTTTCTTTTCTGTTATAGCAAGAAGGTCGTGTATCTCCATCTCTGTCAGGCTTGTACGCAAATAACAAGGTTGCATTTCAGCGAATCCGGAAAGAAGTTTATAAAATCTTTCCTGTACACCAATGTCTTCGATGATAAGGTCAAAATAGAGTTTTTCCTTTGTATTTGCCATTTCTTCATCGCCGGCATTCCGGGAGGCTTCCATTTCTGTCAGCAGGTGGTAGGCACGGATCATATTGCACCGTTGACTGCATATTGCATCTGCAATGGCAATAGGAGCATAATTCAACTCCGCAAATTCCTTGCATGTCGGACGGTTGTTCATCCTGTTGTAATAGGATCTCCCAATGTATTCATTTTTACTTGCCACTGTGATGGCCTTTTTCGCATACTCTGCCGCTTTTGACAGATGTGTGTTCATCACTATCATATTATCCAGAAATTCTTTCTCTTTGTATTTCTGATACTCCTCTGCACGCCATGGTTCAACGTTAGTAAGTATCTGGAAGTTATGATTGTAGATTTTTACTATATCAGGTAAAATTGAGACCTGGGAAGCAACAGCTGTCCCAAGACTTAATATATGCTGACTACCGTCTAAATGGCAAAATTGTTTATAGTCCCACACGTCAAAGGCTTCTCTCATTTCTTCCCATGCCTGATACATCAGCTTCCCTGACTTCTTTCCAAACTGCAGCAGTGATAATTCTTCGAGAATTTGTTCAGTATCCAGATCGGGATTATTCTGAAATTCTTTAACAACCATTGCGTTTATTGAATTGTGTTCAGGTACCATACCATAAATCTCGGTCAGGTTTTTCACTCCCCATGATTTAAATTTTTTCAGAGCATCACATACGTGGAAGGGAAAAGGCAAGCTTTTAGGTGTAGATTCCAGGTTATTATATTCAAAAATCATATGGAAGGGGATGGCTCTCTCTTTACATACGTTTTGTGATATTAAAAAAGCGGGGTCAGGTTTTGCGGAGTCGGGAACGAATACGCTTCGGTCTGAGGCATTCCAGGAGCTGAGCAGACTGCCATATCCCTGTGCTGCATGAATCATCTTATCAAATTGTTCGCCATGATAATGGACAGCTCCCCAAAACTTTATTTCGAAACCAGGATTCACTTCATGAGCTGATTCTGCAAGTAAAGTGACCAGTATGGCTTGCGTTTCCCAGGGGGTAAATTCATTGGGAGGAGAATCTGTACAGATAATTTTGCAGCGGCTGCATAATTCGGGAGTACAAAGCCAGGCGCCTCCATCCATGTTATATAACTGGATCCCTTTCACATCAGGATACTCCCGTACTATTTTTCTCATCATATTCCGAAGATGTTCCTTAACAATAGGGCTGTTCACGCATAAGGTTCTTTCCAGTCCATCTTTATCACCGCCCCAGGGTCGTTTGACCATTCCCAATGCCTCTTCCGGATATTTTTCCAGGTCAGCAGCAATATCCGGCACGCTCAGCCATAGATACTGATCAATCCCGTATTTTTTGCAAAGAGCAGACATTGCCTTTACTTTACGCGGATAGTCATCCTTTGGCGCTATTTCAAATGTGAATACATCACTTTTTACTAATTCATGCATATAACCACCTACTCCCTGATCGGTTAATTGGTTAATCCCCATACGGGATAGGTATTCCGCCTTCTCTTCAGGAAAATCTTCTGTAAAGAGGTTTACATAGGGATTAAAACTATAATGAACGCCGCTTCCCCTTTTCCTGAAATATGGAACTCTTTTAATATCAAGAACTTTATCGCCCCCTGCACGAATAAAATCCTCCAATGCATAAACACCATAAAGGACTCCGCGTGGATTCGCTCCTGCGATAACTATATTATTATCTGCTTTCTTCAGATGAAAACCATCATCTTCAACAGACACATCACTGATTTGTATATCCCCGGAATCACACATCTTTTTTATTGTCTCAAGATTATTACAACACCCCAGGATAATCCGTTTTTCACTTGCAGCTTCAGATTCCCGGACTACACTTAAATCCAAAGATACTTGCCTGAAAAACCTTTGCAGGATCTCAACAGCAGTTTGTTCAACGATATCCCTCTCATCGGCGATAACTATTTCGTATTCTTTACCTATTCCAAGTTTATTCAACCCGGCATTGATTCTGGCATTTTCCATTGCAATTAACTTATCTTTCATGGAATCTGCACCACTATCATTCAGAGAGCATCCTGAGAATGCTGTAAGACACAAAGCAATTAATACATGTGATGTGTAATTTTTCATTGAGTAAGAATTTAAATATGAGTTAAAATGTTCCGGAAAATATCAGTAAGAATTTCCATAAAAAAGTAAACCAGAGGCTGTCTAAAAAGATTCAAATATAAAATATTTTTTCCTTTGTATGGGGTCAGAAACTATTGTATTGTTTATCAGGAAAAAACACACAACATCGTGAAGATTCACTTACCTCTGAATGATTCCGCAAAAACAATTGCCGCTTCCAGGTTAATGGCGCTTTCCCAGGGACGGTATCGTGTTCCCTTTTGGACATCATTCTCATAATATTCCACCCACGAACCTGTTTCATCCAATAACGAAAGCATCTTTTTATAAATATCAGCTTTTAACGGATTATTCAGCAAGGTCAGGTTATATAATAATAAACCGTAATCGTACCCGACAGTGATATTACCATCAGGTCTGGAAGGTAATCTCCCGGATTCCCGGTACTGGGTTTCTATTTCATTTATCATGGCAGCAATTTCTTTTTTGGAAAACAAGTCTGTACCAAAATATAAAGGAAGCAAATAGACTGACCGTATCAGGTATCTCTGAGGTTCAGCCTTTGGAACATTATTTTTAGTAAAACAAACAGGGCACAAATACCGGTTGTTTTCATTTTTTTGTGTCCATCCAAAAAATTCACAACCTGGTTGCAATGACTCGCATACACCATGACGGAACCTTGGAAGATCAAGGTCCTTGCTCCGATCGGGATTATTGGCATAGATACGATCGTTCACTACAAAGTTTATCCGGAAATTTTCTTTAACTTCTTCCAGAGTTTTAAGGTTCTCCGCCAGGTATTCTTTATTCCATAGATTTTTTTCAGCAATCCAGGGAATTAATTTTGATCCGGCGATAATGAAAAGAAGTGTTGATTCTGCTGATCCGTCTATTAAAGCACTTCGTGGTAAAACACCACCTGCCACGTACGTTTCATCTCCGTTAAAGGGCAACATATTATTAACTAAATTCCTTTTCTGACAATTCCATGCCCATTCGAGCATAGGGAAAATATCCCGTATAAATGAATCATCTTTGCTTTGTTCCATATAATCAAAAGCCTGGATAATCAGGTAACCTGTGATTTCCACTTCATCGTTTTCGTGAACATGAAAAGCATCTATATTTATTCCTTGAGCATTATGCAGTTTTCCTTTATTTTGCCATATTTTCCAGTAAAAATCCATGATATCCTTCGCTTCTTCAATATAACCTAGTTTTAACAGGCAACGTGATACCCCGTACTGGTCACGAATATATCCCAGGTGATAATTATATCCTGCCAGAACTGCTCCTTCCGATGCCTGTTGAGTTTTTATATTGACAGCAACATCATCAATCGTTTTAAGTAATAACTCACGATCCGGGACTTTATCCGGCAATAATTTTTCAAAATGGTATCTTTGTGAGGTGAAGTTCAGCCAGCTTTGGCGGGTACGATTCAACATTTCATCATATCCCAGTGAAAACAAGAGCCCGGTATTAGATATACAGTCGGGATATAATGGTCCTCCTGTAAAATAAAGGAATCCCTCTCCCCTGCTACATTGCACGTTCCAGGACTGGTCTGTGTCATCCTTAGTTATCCTGACGTTATTTTTACCTGCAACCTGGAAATACTGTTTGAAGGGCATCGGGTAATCATTGTAGAATGGGGTTCCGCGGGGAGATTCAATTAATAAGCCATCATTGATATCTGCAGTTTTTAATGATCCGGAGTTTTCTATTATCCGGGAATTATTATTGAATTTCAATGTAAAAGAAATGGGTTGTGAAAAATTAAATTTACGCACCAGGCATGGCAGTTCCGAGTCCACAAAATCAACAATTGTCCCGATAATATCACCATTCATTACGAGTGTATGTTTCCATATTGCGGTTCCGGGTTCCCTTTCCGAATTCACTGTGATGGAAGGATCATTAATATCCATTCTCAAAACAGACGGGGAGCTGTAAGGCGGACCAAAAAGCTGCCTGATGTTGCATTTGGATGCATATACTGCCAGTTGCCCATTGCCCATGCAGTATATGTTATCATCAACAGATGCGGGGAACAATGGATACTGTACGATAATAAGTAACAGGAAAATCAGAAGGATATTTTTCATGACAGAGGTGTTATATTATTTTATTTATGACTTTAGAAACATGAATCCACTCAGTAAAGTCTTAATCTCAATTTTCTCTGATTGTACTCCGCAATACCCTACTCGTCTTCTCTAAGTCTGTGGCACCGCTAAAGCTTTTGCGACACGCGGTCAGCATAACAAAAAAAGGGAAAGAATTTGTAAATCAGTAACTTGTAAAAGTCCCCCTTGGGGGATTTAGGGGGAAGTGACTTTTCGGAGTGGACTCTAATAATAAATTCTCAAATAAGTTACGATTTAACGTTTTTATAGCTGAGAATAAATTCTTCCCCTGACATTACAGGTAATTCTGACCCTTTATAATCTTTAACGTTTCTTGTTACAATGATATCACAATCAGCTTTTAATGCACAATGATATTGCAATGCATCCTCGAAGTCTGTAAAATTTGAGGCTAATCCCTTCTCAATTATAGTCTCATCTACATCTGATATTTCAGAAATAATCCTGAACTTTCTTAACTTTTCTTTAACTTTCTCAGAGGCTTCATATTTAGTAAGTAAATAATAAACAGTGGGATAAGATAAAGCTGAAACTATCATCTTAACCTTTCCTCTGTCAGCCAGTGTGGCAATTTTCGCAATAGAATCATAATGAGGAACTCTTTCTCCTAATAAGTCCAACATAATGTTTGTATCAATAAATAACCTGGTTATCATTTATACTTTTGGTTTAAATAGTCACCGTAATCCTTTTTATAATCCAAAGTACCGGGAATCCTGACACCGGTGGCCATGCTTTTTACAAAAGGAGAAATTTCAATATCATCGCTATGGCTGGGATCATTTTTATTTATCAAGGATCTTAAATAAGACTCAATTATTCGTGAAAGACTTCTTTTTTGAGCAGAAGCATAATCTTTTGCCTTATCAATCACGAATTTATCGAGCTTTAATGTTAATTTTGTGTCCATAAAGAAATAATTTTATACGTACAAATATATTAAATTAGTCCGTATATTACAAGAATTTTTTTATGATTTAATAAATCTAATGAGATCTTCGGTAGTTGGATTCTTCCCGTTCTATGGGCTGTCTTAAAAGTTTTTTTTACCCTGCCTGCCGGCAGGCACGGCACAAAGGACACTGCTCCTACGCTGAAGCTTTCGCAACCGCTAAAGCTTTATGCGAACGCGGTCGGCGCAAGCGTAAAGTATGCACGAAGGACACAAAGTATATATTCTTGATATACAATATTTTGCGTCCTTTGTGTTGTCCTTTGTGTGCTTTGTGGTTAAACATATTTTGACTTTAAAAGACGGTATCTTAAAAATATATATTAAAATAACTGTAAATTTAGTTGACAAACTAAAATATTAGTATTATATTTGTTTCATGAAAAAACTAACCAAAGCAGAAGAAGAAATAATGCTCATCCTCTGGAGGCTTAAGGAGGCTCTTGTAAGGGACATTATTGCGGAGCTTGATAATCCGGAAACTCCTTATACTACGGTTTCCACAATTATCAGGATCCTGGAAAAAAAGAATTTTGTTTCCCATAAAGCTTACGGGAACACACATCTCTATTTTCCTTTAATAAGTAAGAAGGAGTATTCCCGCTTACAGATAAAAGAATTTGTCAGCAACTATTTTAACGGCTCTTTTTCCACCATGGCAGCTTTTTTTGCAAAGGAAAATAATATTAGCCTGCAGGAATTGAGGGAATTGCTATCCGAACTGGAAAGAGAGCGTGATAAAAAACTGAAAAATGAATAGTTATTTTATTTATATCCTGAAAGTATGCATAGGGTTATCTCTCTTTATCATTCCTTATTACTTTTTCCTGAGAAATGATCCGGCGCTTAAGCTGAAACGATTCTTTCTGCTTGGAGGAATATTTGCTGCTTTTATCTTTCCCTTTCTTACCCTGAAAAGTCCTTCTTTAGTCAACCAATACACAATTGGAACTGATGATGGATTATTTATGCAAGGGACAGGAATGACGCTAGCTTCCCAGGATATTCCTCCGGAAACCGGTATCGGTATTTCTGCCAACTGGCCGACGATCCTGTTATCACTTTATCTGTGCGGTGCATTGCTGTTGCTCTTCAGGAATGTTTTTCTCTTACTGAAATGGAACAGGGTATGGAAAAGATACGGCAATAAATCCACAGAAGTAGTTTATTCAGGGAATGAACAGATATTTTCCATGTTTACCAGGATCTTTCTCCCTGTCAGTTTATGTAATACCACAGCAATAGATTCCATCCTGTTACATGAGAAGGCACATGTACGGCAACTGCATTTTATTGATCTCCTGATCATGGAAACTACTATACTCCTTACCTGGTTTAATCCTTTCACCTGGCTCTTTATGTTCATGGTGAAGGAAAACCATGAGCACCTGGCCGACAGGTTTGTGATCGGGCTGGGGGTTGACAAAGCTGATTACGGTGCCCGTCTCTTAAATCAAACTATCGGATTTGAAGTATTCAGTCTTGCTCATCCGTTTAATCATTCATCCATTACAAAAAGATTTGAAATGATGAAAAAATCAAATTCCATTCGTTCCGGGATGGTAAAAATTGCTATCCTGTTACCATTAATCCTTTTCCCCCTGGGTTTTGCTGTTGGTAAAGCCAGACAAGGGGATAAAATAACAGGAAAAGTTGTTTTCTCCGATACCGGTAATCCTGCCGCTGGTACAAATATCATAATAAAGGGTACTTCTACGGGTACAATAGCTGATCTTGATGGAAATTACAAACTTGAACTAAATGAACAGGCTGAAGTTGTATTTTCCTTTGTCGGGTATAAAACACAGTATTATCGGTTTAACCCGGGAGAATACAGGTTTGTTGCCCTTGAGAGGGAAGTTATTGAAATAATATCTTCTCCTGGTTCAGAAAACGATAAAAAATATATGGATAAAGATGAGATATTACCTGTTCCTGAAGTAAATAAAGCTTTACCTGCGAATAATATTTTCCGAAGCAACAAGCCGGAGCTTCTGGACTCAATTCCCAAGGATAAAAAAACATCTGGTAAACCTCTCCTCATACAGGAAGAAGTAGAAGTGTTTTTTATAGTTGAAGAAATGCCCATGTTTAACAATGGCAATCCTGCTGTGGAGTTCAGAAATTTTATCTATAAGAATTTACGGTATCCCGAAGAGGAAAAACAGAAAAAGATCAGCGGGCGGGTGATTGCGCAGTTTACAGTTTCATCAGAAGGAAATGTTACTGATGTAAAAATCGTAAAATCTGCAAGTGAAGGTTTAGACCGGGAAACTGTCAGGGTGATTGAATCGTCTCCGGCATGGACACCCGGCAAACAAAGGGGAAAAGCGGTTCCTGTGGTTTTCACATTTCCGGTGGAATTCCTGATTCAGGAAAAGAATAGTACAAGCGATACCATAAAAAATGTGGTTCATACAGAAGAAGAATTTTATGGTGCAGATACTATGGCTGAATACAAGGATGGAGGTATAGACGGAATTTCACGTTTCATAGCACAGAACATACGATATCCTATTTCTGCAGCTAACAATGCTGTCTCTGCTAAAATCTTTGTTCAATTTGATGTGAGTGAAAAAGGGAAAGTTACAAACACTCAAATTGCCAGGACAGATATCCCTGGTAACATGGGTAAGGAAGTCGTTGTTGTAGCACATAAACCGGATATAAATCCAGAAATTGATCCTAAATCCATATCTGATCTTGAGGAAGAAGCATTAAGAGTTGTAAAACTGTTAAGTGATTTTACACCGGCGCAGAAGGATGGGAAAAACGTGAAGGTACAAGTTACTATTCCTATAAATTTTATTCTTCAGTAAAAAATTTAAAAGAGATTTTTTGGAATGTAAGTATTTATTCCTTCCTTAAATCAAAAATTTTTCCTTACCTTAAAACATCATTGTGAAGTTTTTCAGGTAAGATTTTCTTTAAAAAGAAATTCACCCACCCAAAAAAATTGTCATTTTTGCCATTTTTCTCCGTTTTTTCTTAAATAAAGACTAAATTTTCTTTTATTTCTAAATGCCTGTATATCAAGTTGTAATATTGAGAATTATTTTTATTTTCGATTTTAGGTAAAAATTCTTTAAAATTTTGGGTAACCTTTTGGGTGTTTTTGGTATTAATATATAGGAAGGCATCTTATTAATTTCAAAAAAATGAGACCTTGTTTTTTCCGGAAGCAAAATGTTATAAAAACATACTTTTTCTTTTCATTAACCTAACTTAAAAAATTAACAACATGAAAATTTCATTTCTTTCCCTCTTTTTGTTTGTAATGTATTCCGGTCTTGTATTCAGTCAGGATGAAGTGTATAACGCGGTCAATGTCCTGGAAAGGATAGACCAGCTGAACGTCCTGAACCCGACGCAAAGAATACATTATGATAAGGAAATCAAAGAGCCGTTGCCTTTACAGAGCCATACCCCGGCTGATTCTCTGAACCTGCAGTATCGCGAGTACACACGCACGACCAGTTATGTGCGGTTAGATCCCGAAAAGGTGAAACAGGTATTTCCTGAAGTGGTAACAACCACCACGGATGGATATAATGAGCTGGATTATTTGTCACTGCTCCCGGTTTTACTGAATGCCATCGGGAAGCAGCAGGAGGAGATAAATCAGCTGACCCTGCGGATCAAACTGCTGGAGGAAATTATTAATAAATAAACTTAAAGATGAATCAACTCCCAAAAGTCGTATCCCCCTAAATCCCCCAGGGGGGACTTTAGGGACATTGCTGATTTATTAGCCCCCTGTCTGCCAACAGGCAAGACCTGCCGGCTGGAAGAGGAAGAAGCTATAAATCATCAACTTGCAGAAAGTCCCCCTTGGGGGATTTAGGGGGAGAAGTAAACTCAATATTAATTATCTAAACCAAACATAACATGAAAACTCATTATTTCAGCAATATTTTAATTGCATTGCTTATTATCTTATCTGGTAAGATATATTGCCAAAATACCCCTCTTGGAGTAGGGGCCGGCACTCTCGGAGATAAAAATACTTCTATTGGCTATTATGCCGGTCATGACGAAGAAGGTTCAGAAAATGTTTTTCTTGGTCACCAGTCGGGTGATGGTTCAGAAGAATCCTACTATAATGTATTTTTAGGTTCACAAACCGGGAGGAACAGTTATGAAGGGGAGTACAATACATTTGTGGGGTACAGGACAGGTGTGCTGAATTCTTTAGGGGGTGACAATACCTTTCTTGGCTCAAAAGCAGGAACTTATAATACAACTGGCAGTAACAATGTTTTTTTAGGTTCCCTCGCAGGATATAGCAATGTAAATGGAGGTTCGAATGTATATCTTGGGATGATGGCAGGATATTATTCCACAGGATCAAATAATGTTTTTGTTGGAGATTGGGCTGGATATAGCCAGACAGGTTCCAATAAGCTATGGATAAAAGATCTTATTTACGGGGAATTCGACAATGACCTTGTTGGAGTGTACGGGAAACTGGGCATCGGGGTAAAACCATCTACCAATGCCATGCTGAGGGTTTTTAAATCAGGCGCTCCGTATATTGAACTGGCAGATACAATAAATAGTTTTGAGATAGGACTGGCCACTGCAATTGATTCTTTTGCCACCGGTTCAGAGCCGGGTGACGGGGTTTTAAGGACAATGGGCGGAACTCAAAGCATGCTGTTATGCATACCCAATGATGAGAACGATGGGAACAGTTATATAGGATTCACGGATGATTATAACGGTTTATGGATGAAAGTATGTAATGATCGCCAGGTCAGGATTGACGGTACTCTTCATGTAAAAGAAGTAAAGATTGAAACAGACGTATGGAGTGATGATGTTTTTGATCCCGGGTATAAACTCAGTCCGTTAAAGGAAGTAGAAGCATATATACAGGAAAACAGGCACCTGCCTGAAGTCCCTGCTGCCGGTGAAGTCATTGAGAAAGGTATAGATGTTGGGGAAATGAATGTAATCTTATTAAAAAAAGTGGAAGAGCTGACGCTTCACCTGATAGAGATGGAGAAACGGATCAGGGAGTTGGAGAGGGAAAATATAAGGGATCAAAGGGATCGAGGGATCGAGGGATCATAGGGAACTCAATAACCTAATAACCCAATAACCCAATAACCCATTAACCTTTTATCCGCCGGAGCTTCAGCGAAGGTGGAAATAACCCAATAACCCAATAACCCAAACTACACCATGAAACCCAACATCATATTACCCATATTTATCACCGTATGTACCAACTTAAACGCACAGCTCATTGTGGGGCCGGATGAAGTTCCGGTGGATTCCACGGTGAAATACTACAACACTGCCGGTCAGGGAGGGACAACCTACTACTGGCTTGCCCCCCTGGCTGATATTACTCAAGAGGATGAAGATTCCATTACCCTGTCGTGGGACAGTGATGGATTTTATAAAGTACAGCTTTGGCAGGACCGATCGTCTCCCCAGGAAGATACGTTGGTGGAGGAAAAGCCTGTGGTTGCAGGCAGTCCCCCTATGTTCGAATACGCTTATGATGCTGCAGGAAACCGCATAAGCCGGGAGATCATATATTACCAGAGCCAGGGCAAAAAGAGCACAAAGATATCCGATCCCTGGAAATTACCGGAAGAAAATACTCCTGAGGGATTCAAGGTATATCCCAATCCTGCAGAGGAGGTTTTATACATCGTTATTCCACCGGATGATAATTCTTCTCCGGGAGACTGGGATATCCGGCTGTTTGACAACATGGGAAGACAGATCCTGCAGCAGAAGGGAGTTTCGGATATCAATGAATTGAGTCTGTCAGGAGTGAAGAACGGGTATTATATTCTGAGGGTGGGGAATAAACAGGTGAGGAAAGAGTGGAGGGTGGTGAAGAATTAGTGGATGAGTGGATGAGTGGTTAAGTGGTTAAGTGGGTGAGTGATAGAGGGATGAATTAAAACTATTTTCTAACTGAATTACATTATACCAATGACACGTAATAAACGAATAAATAATATTATACATGCCGGAATTTATCAGCAAAAAAAAGAACTGTTGATGGCGATGTTTGTATTGTTAAATTTATCTGTTTTCGCACAGGTAATTGAGATAAAAGGGGTTGAAGTAGATATTGACTCTGTTCTTTCGGGCAGCAGTTCCTATGAGATCACTGCCAGGGATAACATCACCCTCAGCCCGGGATTTTCATTTACTCCCTCTCAGGGATGTTCGTTACTTACAGAGATAGATCCTTTTTATACGGAACCGGTGGATACTGGTAATATAACAGGAGGTCCCGGGGGCGAGATCGGGGAACTGGTCGGTGATGATGGTGTTGTGGGAGCTATTCCCGGCACCTTTGCTGCGGGTCCTTCCGGTGCCGCTACCTACACTATCCCCATAGAATGCCCAGCAGGAGTTAACGGGATGACTCCGAATATAGCATTAACTTATAACAGTCAGGCCGGCAACGGGATAGCAGGCTGGGGCTGGAATATCAGCGGGGTATCGGCTATCTCCAGGATGCCTAAAACTATTTATTATGATGATGAAGCAAAGGAGATACAATGGGACAGTACAGATGTTTTTGCCCTGGATGGACAACGACTTATTAAAGTAAATGTCTATACGGATAGTATAGAATACCGGCTGGAAAATGATCCGAAACCGAAGATCATGGGATATGATTGTAATTATGAATGTGGATGTCAGTCATTTAAAGTGCTTGATGGTAGTGGTAATATTTATTATTATACACAGAGAAATTCTTTAAAATATACAAACAGTATTTATTCTCATATGGAATTTTGTGATAATGTAATCTATGTTAATGATTATATTGTGGACAGCAAATTGATAAACCAGGCATTTTATCTAACCCGGCATCAGGATGCCTGTAATAATTATATTGAATACAAATATGATCTGGATACAATAACTTCAGTTTATACCTATAATTATGAAGTTGAGGAGATATTGGATCCCGAGGGCGGATGTATCCAGGATGGGGTAATACATAGTGAGTGGATATTAACAAAGATATTTAAGCATTTCAGATTAAAAAAAGTGTCTTATGGGAATTTGGAAGACACGTTATACAGCGTAATTTTTTCTTATTCTGACCGAGATGACTCAATATGTGGATATATATCAGGAGAAAGATATGTAAATTCTAAAATATTAAGTGATATATCCGTAAAATATGGGGGTGCAAATGGTAATGAACTTAAAAAATACAGCCTTACCTATGATAACCAGGAATATTCATATTTGCAATCTGTTAAACTGACCGGAACTGAGGGGGAAAGTTTTAATAAGACTGTTTTTGAATGGGCAGATAACGGTTATTCGTTGTATGAATCGGCATTTCACTCTTATGAAACTCCTGATTTTCACTCTAGTTGGACTACATATGGATATATACTAACAAATAGAACATTTCATTCAGCTGATTTTAATGGTGATGGACTATCTGATGTGCTCGCCATTTTTTATTACTGTAATTTGGGTAATATGACTTATAAATATGGATGGGTAATATATCAAAATCCCGGTAATGATGATAATGTTTTACCAAAGATTGGCGAAGGGGAATTTCCTGTTGAATGGGGGTATTATATTATTGATACAAATCTCGATGGTAAAGATGAATTGTATTTACAATATCCATATACGTATAATAACCATGATTATACTCAGTTCCGTTGTTATAAGTTTTCTGTTTCCACAGATAATATTGTAAGAGATGTATCTGCTGACTTTAATATAGAACTTATTAATTCAGATTATGATGAGGTATATCTTTTGCCTGCTGATTTTGAAGGAGATGGTTATCCAGATTATTTGCTACTAAAAAGGAGTAATAACAGTTATGAAAACAATTTAAATTTTGATATCTGCAATCCATCTTCATTTTGCAATTCAGATAAATTATTATTAATGGATTTTAATAATAATGGCAAAACAGATATATTGTTTCTAAAAGATAATGGCGCTGAAATCTGGGAATATAGTAAAATCTCAGAACAATTCATAAACATTCGTACAAGTTCTTTATTCAATAAAAACGATATAGTTCTGACGGGAGATTTTAACGGTGATGGAAATAGTGATATACTTTATAAAAAAAATAATCCAAATGAATGGAAAGTATTAGTGTCAAATGGGAAAGAATTATTAATAAATGTAATTTCTTCTCCAAATTTGGATGTTAACGATCAAAAAGTACAACATTATTTGTTATTTGATATAAATCAGGATGGGAAAACTGACATTCTTGAATGCGACTATGTACCCAATGATCCAAATTATTGGAAGGTATTTATTTCTAATAACAATGGATTTGATATAGCGATTAATCAATTAGCAAGTAATGGCATGGATGATTATTTGATCTTATCAACTTCTGTTGGAAATTGGAATTTTGATGGCACATTAGATGTGTTTATTGATTATAATTCATTTGGATACTCACAACAACATGTTACTATTTCCCCCGGTAATTATTTTAATGGTTTAAATAAGATTATAAATGGTGTCGGCAGTGAATTAAACATATCTTATGGGAATGCTCCTAATATGTATGGATCTTCCGAAAATCAACAAACTAATGAAATTTTTTCAGTATATACTTCAAAAACTTTTTTAAGAACAGTTAAAGAAGCAGAAGATATAAATATAAAAACACAGTATTTATTCCATGATCCTATAATTCACACCAATGGCAAAGGATTTTTAGGATTTGGGGAATCAATGAAAAAAATTGTTGTTGACACCAATGAGATTAGGTCAGCATTGCAATTACAAAAACTTATTCAAAAAGGATCAGCATTAAAATACGAACTTTTACCTGATACTATCATTAACAAAGTTAATGGAAACGAAGTATCGCAAACAACAATGAAGTTTACTACAAAAACTATTAATGGGAAGTATTACATTGTAACTGACAGTATAATTTCAGAAGATAAAATAAACAATTCCAAAACTAAACAATGCTTTGCAAACTATAATGATCATCTCTTACCTCTCTCAACCTACACCCGTTATTACCAGGACACAGACCAGTTAATAGCTGTAGATTCAACTTTAACCACATATACAAATATTATCTCCGGAGATAAAAGAATAATCGGGTTGCCTGAATCTGTTACACAATATAAGAAACGGCCCGGTGAAACGGATTTCGCCAGGAAAACAGACTTTGAGTATTACAGTAACGGGATGTTGAAATTTAAGTTTGAAGAAAAAAATACTCCAAAGGAACTGAAGGAAGAATATGTGTATGACACGTATGGGAACACTATTACCCTGAAAGTATCTGCTCCCAATGAATCCGGTGCACCTTTAAGGGAACAGAATTTCACGTATTATGCTGACGGTTATCACCTGGAAAGCAAACAGGATGCCCTTGATTATGAAGTAAGCTACACTTATTATACAGAAAACGGGTTATTAAAAACCATCACGGATGAAGAAAATGACCTTACCACTGAACTTGAATATGATGGTTTTGGCAGGCAGATTAAAGTTACCTATCCAGACGGCAACGAGATATATACCGGTATACGATGGGCATCCGGACATCCTGATGCACCCGACAGTTCATTGTATTATGCTTATGAGCAATCATCAGGGAATCCACCTGTATTAGTGTTCTATGATAAATTTGGACGTAAGTTGCGAACAATCAGTACAGTCTTTGCTGGGGAGGAGATATATCAGGATATAAAATATGATACAAAGGGAAGAATTGATAAGCAAAGCCAACCGTATCATCCCAACGGGGATACATGTTGGACAACTTACCAATATGACAACCTGAACCGTATCAGCAGGGAAGATTACCCCGATGAAAGATTCACAGAGTATGATTATGATGTGCGTACCACAACCACCATAAGCGGCAGGGGAAGTGATACCCGCCAGTCAGAACAGACTGTAAACGGCCTGGGTGAAGTAACTATCAGCATGGATAATGCGGATAACACGGTTGAAACAAAATACTATGCATCAGGACTCCCAAAAGAAAAGAAAGTAGGAGGCAGCCATTCCACAATGCTTTCTTATGATATTTATGGTAACAGGGATACTATTTCCGATCCGGATGCAGGAACAATGGCCAGTCAGTATAATGTGTTCGGGGAGCTTATCAGTCAGACAGATGCCCTGGGAAATAAAACCGCCTATACCTATGACAACCTGGGAAGAATACTCACTGAAAAGCAATATGCCCCCGGTGATGTGTTGAAAAACACCAAAACCTATGTTTACGATACCCGGCTTACCGGGGCATTGAGTACTGTCACCCAGGACAGTGCACAGCATAGTATAGAATATTATTATGATGACAATGGTTTTGGCAGGTTGGTGAGGACAGTGGAAACGTATGATGGTCTTACCATAGAAAACAAATTCACCCATGATGCATACGGCAGACTGGTAACCAGGGAATATCCTTCCGGATTTAAGGTATATAATTCATACAATGTTAACGGTTACCTGAAAAGCATAAAAGGTAACAATAAAACCCTGTGGGAATGTCTTGCCATGAATCCTTTAGGTCAGATCACCTCTCACAAACAAGGAAGCTATACTTCACAGACAGGGTATGATGCATACGGGGAACTGCAATCGCAAAGCTATGCCAACGGCAGGGGAATGAATTACGGATTCGATAACAAGGGAAATATGTCGTACCGGGAAGATATCCACAAAAACCTGAAAGAGACCTTTGGCTATGATGAGTTGGACAGGCTGAACAGGATAGCGTATTATGTAAACGTGAACCACCAGGTATATCTCGACAGGCAGATTATATACGATGAGAGTGGTATCGGGAATATATCTTCCATCACCGGTGTGGGGAGTGAATTCAACTATGGGGAAGATGATGCCGGACCTCATGCACTCACCTCGGTAAGCAGGCCTGAGCCAGGCTGGCGACTGGGGCCGCAGGAATTAAAATACACTGCTTTTAATAAAGTATCCTCTGTTATTGATACTGTGGAAGGAGGGAAAACCATATCCTATGATATTTATTACGGTTTGGATGACCAGCGCCGCAAGTCCGTGTACAAAGACTCCGGCCAGGTAATACGCACAAAGCATTATTTTAGCGATTATGAAAGAATAAATGAAAACAGTAGCATAAAAAATTACCATTATATTTCCTCCCCGACCGGATTATGTGCTATCTTTGTTATAGAAGGTTCGGGTACGGAAGGACAATTATGGCACACCTACACCGACCACCTGGGTTCTTTGGTATATATGGTGAATGCGGAAAATTCCAATGATTACAAGGAGTACAGTTTTGATGCCTGGGGAAATCCCAGGGATGCGGAGGACTGGACAGATACTTTATCTGAACCTTTGTTTGCGGGAAGTGGTTTTACAGGGCATGAACACCTGGAAGAGTTTGCGCTGATAGACATGAATGGGAGGATTTATGATCCGATGCTTGGGAGGTTTTTCAGTCCGGATCCGTATGTGCAGTTACCGGGGTATGCGGGGAGTTTTAATAGGTATTCGTATTGCCTCAATAATCCACTCATTTATACAGATCCAAATGGGGAAAGTTTGATTGCCTTCACAATAGGATTTATTGTGATGTCATATTTATCAGGTGTCTCAGATAACAATGGAGAATTGAATCCATTCCAATGGGATGCTAAGAATACTGATTTTGTTAAAATGGGATTCATGGGTTTATTAGGAGGGTTTGGTGGTTGCTGGATTGAAGGTTTAGAATTAGGAACTTCAGCAATAACATTTGGAACTCAGGTAGGTGCAGGGATAGGGGTTCCCACAACTTATATTGGAATCAATTATTCTAAAAATGAAAACTTTTCCTTTAAATGGACTAATAATTTAGGTCAAAACGGAACTATTCCTTTTTCAAATGCGCTTGCAGGGAATCTTAGTAATGTGGACAACCCAAGTTCTGTTCAAATTTCAAATAGCTTTAATCAAAAAATGAATGATTGGAAGAGTTCAAATAGGAGAAGAGCTTGTGCTTATCCAGGTTACCTGACAATGATTGGTTGGGAATATGAATATGATAATTCTCTTGTGGCAAGAATTCATTATTTAGGTATTTCATATAATGAGCTTTGGGGTGGTGAGTTAGGTTGTGGATATGCAAGGGATATTACAACTGGAGAGAAGCGATGGTTTCTTACATTGGGTGGAAATGTTGTTACCAATCTGAATGCAAGCCTTAGGTATAATCTTATTAATTATAGTTATAGCGGTAATAATGAATTTACACTTGACAGGTTGGAGGGTCCAATGTTTGAATGGTCTGTGGGTGGAGGAGATATAGTTTTTGGTGGATATAATAGGCATTGGTACAAGGATCAATATGGGAGTATAGTGGGAAACGGTTTATATTTGGGAATTGGTGCCGCTGCTATACCTGCTGATGTATCGGTAGGGATTAATTATTTAAAGTTTTTTAAAAGAAGACATAGATGAGTAAATCTTGTAAGTATCACGATTTCTTTTTAATCTCAATGATTGGTCTGTTCCTAATTATTGTGATATATTCAATATCAAATATTTATTCCAAAAAAATTATAAATTCTTATAGATTAATCAATGACTTGGACACATTAAATGAAACTGTAATTAGAAGGTTTTCTTCTCATGGAATATTGTATTTGAGATTATCAAATGATAATAGGATTTGTTTGATGTGTAATCAAAAAAACGCTTTTGATGAACCAGTAAATCTATGCGAAAAGGTAAGGATTGGTGATGAAATAATTTATGAAGGAAAATCCAGAAAATTATTAATAATTAAAGGGATTTCAGATTCACTAATAATAACCAATGTAAAATAAGTTAATCAGTATTTAATTTTACCGGTATACTTATTGTTTGAATAATCCACTGATATATACTGATCCCAGTGGAGACTTCCTTACTTGGAATATTGGTAATGGTGGTTTTAGTATAGGACTTAATTTTACACCCATTGGAATCCCATTAGGTTTTGGAATTAATATTGGATGGGGAGATGGAGCCAGTACTGGGATATATGGTGAAGTTGGTTATCGCGTTGGAGGCAATGGCTTTGGTTCAGGTGTTACAGTGCAACAAAGTTTAGACTACAACTTTAAAAATAGTTCATGGAGTGCAACTACATCAGAAGTAGCTTATGCTTCAAGTGGTGGATTTAATGCTGGTGTAAGCTTTTATCAATCCTATAATATATCAGACAACCAGTGGAGTAAGGGTTGGGGAGTGAGTGAGGGAATAGGATTTGGAAATGATGCAAGAGGAATAGGTTTTAATATTGGATATGGATCAAGTGGTTGGACTTATGGAATGGGGGGATATTACAATTCACATGCTTGGGATAGTAATCCAGAATATAATCCCGAACAGTGGAATTATGATTGTTCAATACTAGAAAATAACAACTGTTACAGTTATGGCATTGATAAACCCTATAATAATATTAAAGGGAAACCACAGCCCGGTGATTACTCAGGAAGACGAATCGAATGTTATAATCCTTTTGACATGAACGAAATAATTAGTGCATCAATAGCTGATGGATACATTAAAAAGCTAAATTTATTAAATAAACTTGGTTTCGGTAAAAGAGGTTATTACAGTGTTTATCTAGTATTGGATAATACCGATGGAGTTCAAGACTATCATTGGTATCGACAAGATAAAGGGGGATTCTGGTCTCAGAAACATGGATCTGACAATGTTACCAACGTGGATGGTTCAGGTCGACTAATTCGTAATCCAGCAAGGGCAAATCATTTTTATGGAGGTCCTTATTATTATCTCAATGGTAGCTTTGCTGGATATCTAAATTATAATGGTAACGGTATATTTTTATGGGTAAAACGAAGATAAATTTTCAAAGTTTGACATTGTTATTGTTTTTAACTTTAACTATGAGTTCATACTCCCAAGAATCTTTTACTGAAGAGTTGAAATGGATACCTCAAGATTCCATTTCAGAAGTTGTCCTACAAGATACAAATCAAATAGTTGAGTGGGGAATGTATCCGCACGCTACTTATAAATCAGAGAACTTCTATATTGAAGATAATAATGTATTCATACTAATAGTTGATATTTGTTCTGGAATTTATTGTTATTATATTTCTGTATTTAGAAAAGAAAATAAAAATTGGCGTTTGATAACAGGTATAAATGCAAATTTAAATGAAAAAATAAAAATAGAAGTTGATAAAGAAAAACAGAAAATAATATTTAAAACAAAATCGGGTCAAATAGGAGAATTACCTTTTAAAATACTTTTAAAGTGAGAGATTGCAAAAAGGATTTAAATTGCTTATTTGTTAATGAAATAAATCCTAACAATGTAAAAGAATATAATACTAAAAGTTTTTTTGATTGTTATATTGGAAATATTAAAATAAAGTGGGGAAAAAATTGGCGACAAAAGATCTCTCCATATGATATTAAATTTTTAATACCACCAGTAAATGTTAAGTTTTAAATATCCAGTGTAATGATTTTAGTTATAATTATGTCCATTTAGCAAATCTTATTGAACTTGGAAATGGGAACGAAGTATCGCAAACAACAATGAGGTTTTCAACTAAAACTGTTGTAAATGTTCCTAAAAATCCTACAAGTTAAAATTAGACAAAATATTTCTGATTTTATCTTTGTAGTATGAAACAGACAAGAATGGTTTGTATCTATGACTCCGGATGGAGTACCGACGACTTTTATGGGATTGACGAAGTCGGGATTGAATTCTTATCTTAATTCAAAAAATAGTGGCGGATCAGATTCCTTAGATAACGCTGCTAATATTGGAGATTGGATAAATATCAGTTTAATAGCTCCTTCATTAGGATTAAATCCCGATTTAAAAAATAAGCCAAAATATCAACCTCCAAGATTTAATCCAGCTTATGAAATAAAAGTTAATAATGCAATGAAGACTGCATCAAAATATTTGGATGGTGCCGGAAAAGTTCTGGGCGTTGTTTCATATTTAGATCATGCAAATAAAGGTTGGCAAAGCATGCAAAACGGTAATGTTTGGGAAAATATACATCGGTACAATTTCCTGCCTAAAATCACATTTGTATTTTATTTTATTATTTCTCATTTAATTGAGAAATTCTTTGTTTTAAAAGAGAAACCTTCGATTGTTTTTCAAAAGAAAAGGAAGAAGATCCCTTTTCAACATATTCATATAAAATTAATGCTTTCTCATAGAATTCAAGGCTTTCTGACTTTTTCCCCTGAGCATACAATAATTCCGCCTGGGCATAAAATAACTCTGATAAGATTTCCAGGTGACCATTGGTATAATTATGCTCATTAAGGAGTTTGTCGGTTAATTCTTCTTTTTTAATACAATTTAGAAATGAAGCATCCTGTTTCAGAAAATCAACATAAATACGATCCAGGGATAGTGAAGCTTTTTGAAATTCTCCTTTTTTAATCAGGCCAAGAACCCCTGCAATCAGGTCGGCGATCATCTCAATCATGCGGAGTATGTAATCTCTTTGATACATTTTCAATTTTTAATAAAATTCTGAAAAATCAAATTTAAATCAAACATTGTAACTACTCAGGTATTTAGACTGAAGGCTGAAGGCTTTTAGAACTATCGTAAAGATCAAATCAAAACGTCCGGTCCCTTTCTCTCGTTCAATACTTTTTTATTCAAATATACCTCATCAGCATGTTAAAAAACTCTTTGGTTAATACAGTCTGGTTTTTTCCTACAGTCTATCAACCTACAGCCTAAATACCTGAATAGTTACCAAACATTAAATGATCAATTTTATTAAAAAAAAATAATTATTTCTATCAGTATAACTTTAAAATTCAAATGAGATAGTATTACCAATTGCATGGCAATGTTTTGTCAATTCCCCTGAGGAAGAAACCTGGTAACCATAATACAACTCGATTCTCAGAAATTTAATTTTATAATACAACCCTGCTGTTAAGCGAAATGTATCAACATTGGGTTTTTCAATGTTATAGAAAAGTTCTTCTGAAATAATTGGTTGTAAAGGGAATCTTAAGTATTGTACTGAAAATTTATTATTGTAGGAAAAATAAGAATCTTTAACATAGAATTGTCTGTAATCAAGTCTGTTACGAAAAGAGAAGTATAAGTCCGAATATGTTTTACTGATCAACCCGCCTAATTGTATTCTGTTTTCAACATAAAACAGAGAGTCATTATTGCGAAAATATAGTTGTTTATAGCTCAAGCCAAGATTAACCATTTCTGAGATATCGTATAGAATTCCTGCTTCAGCAAAATTCATTTCTTTTTTAAAATTATCCCAGTTTACATTATTTCGTTGTTTAAAGAATACCTGCCAGTTATTATTCATATATGCCTGAAAGTTTGTGATCTGCCAGAACTGGAAATCTTTATTTTCCTGAGATAAAAGTTTTACGCTAAAAAATATAAAAAAGGAAAAAAATAGTATTCGCATGATTCAGATAGATTGTATGTAATAAACTGCAATAATACATCAAGTCATTCACCTGACAATAAAATTAACTATTATATTTTATCCCCTTAAGAAATATGTTAACACCTTGGAGAACTATAAAGAAGGGTGGAAGATTATTATATAAAAAAACAATAAATTTGGAAGCCTGAACCTTTAAACTTTTTTATGGTGGCACATTAATTTAAAGCTGATTTATTATGAATAGTCCTGATCCATATAAATTAACCAGCGAATCTGTTATAGATCCTCCTGGTAAATTATTTCAGAAAATTAAATTTCTCGGCCCCGGCTTTATTTTATCCGCCTCAATTGTGGGTTCAGGTGAGTTAATTGCTACCACTACCCTGGGTGCAAAGGCAGGATTCACTGCATTATGGATCATTCTGCTCAGTTGTTTAATAAAGGTAGCTATTCAGTTTGAATTTGGGAAAAACGCTATCTGCCATGGCAATACTGTTATGAAGACCTTTAATTCCCTTCCCGGATGGCGGATCAAAGGAACAAACTGGACAATATGGTTGTGGTTCCTGCTATGGGTTGTGAAACCCCTGCAGGTGGGAGGAATACTGGGAGGTATAGCAATAACATTACATATGTGGTTCCCGGATATCCAGGTACCGGTTTTTACCCTATTAACTGCTTTTTCAGTCGCTATTCTTATATTCAGAGGCTATTATAAAACTGTTCAGCGAGTTTCCGTAGTCATGATGTTTTTTTTCACACTTTTTACTCTCACTTCCCTTTATTTTCTGCATTTCACACAGTATTCCATTCACTGGAATAATATCCTGGAAGGCCTGAGTTTTAAATTTTCTGCGGGAACCATTGGAACAGCAGCAGCTGCATTTGGACTTACAGGCGTGGCAGGTGATGAAATTGTTGCATACCATTACTGGTGTCTTGAAAAAGGATATGCAAGATATACAGGCCCTGACGACGGATCAGAACAATGGATCAAAAGAGCGAAAGGATGGATAAAAATTATGTATCTGGATGCAATTGCATCTATGTTTGTTTATACAATAGTTACCATTGCTTTTTACCTGCTTGGAGCATCAGTTCTGCATAACAGCCGGAACATCCCTGAAGGGTACAGTATGATTGAAAGCCTGTCAACAATGTACACCAGATCCCTTGGCCCCTGGGCCAAATCATATTTTATGCTCGGTGCAGTTGTCGTTCTATATTCTACTCTGTTTGCCGCACTTGCTGCATGGACAAGAATATTCACAGATATATTCGGACAATTAGGATGGATACAGTTTTTTAATATAAAACAACGGAAAAGAACTATCGCAATACTTGCCTGGGTCTTTCCCGCTTTATGGGCAATTCTCTTCCTGTTAATTGAATTACCTGTATTAATGGTTACAATAGGAGGAATAGTTACATGTGTAATGCTTCTTATTGTCGTATTCGTTGCAATGAACTACAGGTACAGGTTTTCACTTGCTGCATTGAGCCCTGGTAAGATGTACGATTTTGTTTTTATTCTCAGTGCATCAGCTATAATTATTTTCAGTTTATACAGCCTGGTTGGCATTTTTTTATAAATCTTTCTTCCTGAGGAGAGAAAATGAGTTTATTCAAAAAATCGAAATTGCAGTTTTCAATAGTTCTCCGGGGCTGTTTCATAAATGTTTTTTTACCACGAAGGACTCAAAGTACACACAAAGTACGCGAAGTTTATATTAATGATTAATAATACTTTGTGTCCTTTGTGTGAACTTTGTGTCCTTTGTGGTAAAACATATTTTAACTTATGAGACAGCCCCGGAGAAAGTACTTTCAAAAATGTACTCAATTACAAAAATTTCAATAATATTTTCAAATGTTTTGAAGGTTCTTCCTGCAACATTTCAAAAGCATGCTGTGCTTCGGAAGGATGAATAATATCTGTGACAAGCGTATCAGGTTTCAATGCCCCTTTCCCGAGATTTTTAATTGTCTCGCTGAATTCACCATGAGAAACCCGGGAAGTGACCAGAATACCTTCTTTCCAGATCAGCTCTTTCATGATGACCGGTGCAGGTTCATTACCAAGACCCAGAACGCAAACCACCCCTGCTCCTCTTATACTTTGTATGCAACCACGGACAGGATTTACCACTCCGGGGATATCCACACCATGTCCCACAGCTTCAAAAGCAATATCCACTCCATTACCATCAGTGATCTTTTTACACTCCTCCACCGGGTTTTTCTTCGCTGCATTAATTGTATAAATATCTGGAAAGGCTTTCCTTGCCATTTCCAGTCTTTCTTCCAAAACATCTGTAATGATCAGGGTGTTTCGAGTTTTTGTTCTGACCGCCTGCAAAATACTTTGTCCTACTTTACCTGCACCCCAGATCAATACTTTATCATTTTCTTTAACACCTGCCCTGTTGCAGGCATGAAATCCGATAGACAATACTTCCACCAATGCTGCATGTTTATCTGAAATTCCTTCCGGGATTAGGTATAACATAGAATCAGGAGCTTTCATATATTCGCTGAAACCGCCATCCATATCAACACCCAGCAGTTTAAGGGAAGTACATGCCGGGTAATGATGGATACGGCAGGCAGGACAGTGACCGCACCATATAATAGGATCCACAACGACAAGATCGCCTTTTTTGTACGATTTTACTTCAGAACCGGTTAAAACAATCCTACCGGAAAATTCATGTCCCGGTATATAAGGCACATGAGTTCTCGGATGAAATTCCCCGAGAAAAATATGTTGATCAGTACCACAGATGCCCGCATAAGATACCTTTATTAAAACCTCATTTTCATTTATTTCAGGAATATCCACTTCCTTCCATTTAAAACCGCCGTATTGTTCCAATACAGCTGCATTCATTTTTTTCATAAGCTTAATATTTTTTAATATTAAATATATTATAATTATTTCATTTTTCTCCAGGCATTTCAATTATCGGTACAAATGTGCATGTTAGCATGTTTTTATGAGGCAGTTCAAAAGATAATAAAATCATTATTTTTCTTTGTGTACCTTAGTGTAATCCTTCGTGATCCTTTGTGGTTCGGTCTGTCAGGTTTTACCACAAAGGACACGAAGTACACACAAAGATACACAAAGGACTACTTTTTAGACAGACTCATACTATTATCTAATATCATCCCTTCCTCAATAATACCTGCTTCCTGTACTTCGCCGGAGAAACCATCATGTGCGAATTAAACACTTTAGTAAAATAATATCGGTCGGAAAATCCACTGTAATCAGCTATTTCGTTAATACTGAGATTTGTATGGTGCATCAAACTACAGGCATGTTCAATCCTGATCTTTGCCAGGTATCGCTGGGGAGAGATCCCCGTCTCCTGCTTAAACAAACGTGCATAAGAATTGGCCGACATATTGCAAACAGAAGCCAGGTTGTCATTTGTAAGTCTATTCCCTAAGTTCCGGTTCATATATGTGATCGTTTCAAATATTTTTTTGTCAATGGAAGGATACTGCCAGAGATTTGCCTTCATAGAGGAAACTGCAGACAAAATTAACATATTCATATCAAGACTGTCTTCCACACCGAAATCTGAAATTCCCTTTTTAAGAATATTAATAGTCTGATTGATTATTCTAAGCTGATCTTCATTTATATCGAAAATATAAATACCGGGAGTCATGCTGTCAAAAGGATATCCCAGGTTAAAATGAATAAAAAAATGAAGCACATATCCCTTTCGGATGAGTTCGGATTCATCGTCGTGATCCCATATCCATCCCCCTTCAAGCGTGTTAACTGTATCAGGGATATCTTCACTTTCAATGATATCAGTGGAGAACGGAGTATTAGGAGGGATCAGGATGATCTTTGAAGGTTCCAGGTTTATTTGTTTTTCAAAGATTACATACCCCCCCGGATTTTTATTCCAGTACAATCTCCAGAAAGGAAAGGAAAGTCGCTGATGTTTCCAGTGTTTAAGCCACCAGTACCTGCAACAATGTATATTTAAACGGATTTCACGAAAAAACTGCAATACATCAGAAGGATCGCCGGATGCAGGTGTAATGCTGTACTTCATCTGATATTTATAATGTTTGAATATTACACAAATATATCCATTTTAAACATTTCAATTTGCAAAGCGGATAAATAATTTTATCTTTTATTTCATTTCCGGTTAAATGAATAATTTTCAATGTATAGCGGTTGATATGGGTGCGGCAAGCATCAGGATCATGACAGGTACTGTTACAGACGGTAAATTGTCTGTCCATGAAGCTTCCCGGTTCCATAACGGGACCAGGCAAATGGAAGGTCATGAAAGATGGGATATTGAATATATAATAAAGGAAATTAACAAAGCAGTCTCTGGTATCCTTGCACATGAGAATAAATCCATTTCAAGCATTGGCGTTGATTCATGGGGAGTTGATTTTGCATTGCTTGATAAAGATGGCAACCTTCTTGATATACCTGTTGCATACAGGGATTCCCGCACAAAAACCATGCAGGAAAAATGGACGAAAATAATGCCGGTTGAAGAAACCTTCCGTAAAACAGGTATCAATTTTTATGATTTCAATACACTTTTTCAGTTACTCTCTATACGTGACCTTGAAATTATCAGGAGAACAGCACATATCCTCTTTTTACCCTGTTATGTAAGCTACAGGTTATCTGGTATTATGTTCAATGAACTTACTATCTCATCAACTTCCCAGATCCTTGATGTGCACGGGAAAAAAATGAATGAAGAAATTCTCCGGCATCTGAATCTGAGACCTGAACATTTTGGAAATATTCTGATGCCCGGAACAATGGCAGGGAATGTTAAAAACGGATATATCTTACCCTCAGAGGTTAAAATGGTTGCTGTGTGTTGTCATGACACAGCCGGTGCCGTAATGGCCGTTCCTTCCGAAAGGGAAAATTATGCATTTATTTCTACGGGTACATGGTGTCTCGCCGGGATGGTTTCCAATTCGCCGGTTATTAATACCTTTGCCCTGGAAAACGGGTTTACCAACGAACGCGGATTTAATAATTCCTTCAGGATACTGAAAAATATCATCGGATTATGGTTAGTACAAGGATTGCAGTCTTCTTTTAATAATAAATACAATTATGAAGAAATTGCCGGATTCCTGGAAAATACAAAAACCGATACCTTAATTTTCCCTGATCATGAATTATTTTACAATCCTGATAATATGAAAGAAGCGTTTGATGAGTTTTGCCGGATAACAAGCCAGGCATTGCCTGCAACACCCGGAGAATATTTTAAGATCGCTTACGACAGTCTGTGTTGCTCTTTCAGGGATAACATGGATAAACTGGAAAATATGCTGAACACAGATATTGATATTATTCATTTAATTGGCGGGGGGATCAGGTCGGAATACCTTTGCAGGCAGACTGCCAATATCAGCAGAAGAAAAATTATTGCCGGGCCTGTGGAATGTAGTGCTATCGGGAATGTGCTTGCCCAGGCTATAGCTTTAAAGGTTATTAATAATGCGGAAGAAGGCCGAGGACTGGTCAGAAATTCATTTGACATTGTTGAATACCTGCCGGAAGAAGATTTCAGGGGAGAATATGAGAGGAAATACAAATTATATAAAGGATTAGCTGGGGGATAAATGTGATCCCCCTAAATCCCCCCTCGCCTCTGCGTAGCCGCTACGGCAGAGCAAGGAAGGGGGGACTTTTTGCAAGTTGCTGATTTACAGACTCTCCCCCTTTAGGGGGGTTGGGGGAGGTAACAATGAAAATTAAGTTTTAAGCAATAAATAAAAAATATCACTATTGTCCGGTAAAAAAATTATTTAAAGATGAGATTCTTCGCTTCACTTCGTTTCGCTCAGAATGACAGACACTTATAGTTTGAAGGTTGGGGTTTGGTTGCGGCTCCTCCGCAACCAAACCCCAACCTTGTTAATCATTAGCAATTACTGTCATTCTGAGCGATAGCGAAGAACCGATCCGCCACCTGGCGGAGAGCTCAACGAAGTTAATCTCATCATTTTTACCTGACAACATAGAAAAAACATAAATAATTACTAAATTTTAAATATCATGGAAAAATCAGGTACAAACAGGTTAACAGGTAGTCTGCCAAAAATCGGGATCCGCCCGGTAATTGATGGAAGAAGAGGAGGAATAAGAGAATCTCTTGAAGGCCAAACAATGAACATGGCAAGATCAGCAGCCCGATTTCTGGAAGAAAATTTACGGCATGCTGACGGAAATAAAGTGGAATGTGTAATTGCCGATACCTGCATTGGTGGTGTAGCTGAAGCTGCTGCTACTGCTGATAAATTCAGGAAAGAAAATGTAGGTGTCTCCCTGACAGTTACCCCATGCTGGTGTTACGGAAGTGAAACTATAGATATGGATCCTCAGCTTCCCAAAGCAATCTGGGGATTTAATGGTACAGAACGCCCGGGAGCAGTTTATCTTGCTGCAGCCCTGGCAGGTCATAACCAAAAAGGACTTCCTGCTTTCAGTATTTATGGAAAGGATGTTCAGGACAGTTCAGACACTTCCATACCGGAGGATGTCAGGCAAAAGTTATTAAGTTTTGCAAAAGCCGGACTGGCCGCTGCTACCATGAGAGGCAAATCATATTTATCTTTAGGATCAGTTTCTATGGGAATTACAGGATCTATTGTCAATGCTGACTTTTTTGAAAAATACCTCGGCATGCGTTGTGAATATGTTGATATGTCGGAGTTTACAAGAAGAATAGAGGAAAATATATATGACCCGGAAGAATATCAGAAAGCGTTGAAGTGGGTGAAGGCAAATTGTAAAGAAGACATTGACAGAAATCCTGAAAAAAAGAAAAAAACACGTGAACAGAAGGATAAAGACTGGGAATTTGTTGTAAAAATGACCCTGATTGGCAGGGATCTCATGACTGGTAACCCGGTATTACATAAACTGGGATTCGGAGAGGAAGCTTTGGGACATAATGCTATCGCTGCCGGTTTCCAGGGACAAAGGCAATGGACTGATCATTTTCCCAATGGTGACTTTATGGAAGCAATATTATGTTCATCGTTCGACTGGAACGGGATTCGTCAGCCATATATGATGGCCACTGAAAACGATAGTTTAAACGGAGTTTCCATGTTACTCGGCCATTTATTGACCGGTTCAGCCCAGGTATTTTCAGATGTGAGAACTTACTGGAGCCCTGATGCAGTAAAAAGAGTTACCGGTCATACTCTCAAAGGGAAGGGAGAAAACGGGTTTATCCACCTGATAAATTCAGGGCCATCGGCACTGGATGGAACAGGAAGACAAACTATTAACGGGAAACCTGCTATGAAACCCTGGTGGACAATTACAAAGGAAGAAATGCAGGCATGCCTGGACAATACCAAATGGGGCCCGGCAAGCCTGGAATATTTCAGGGGAGGAGGATATTCTTCTACCTTCAAAACAAAGGGAGACATGCCTATTACCCTTGCAAGGATAAATTTAATCATGGGATTAGGACCAGTGTTGCAAATAGCAGAAGGTTATACAGTTGAACTGGATGATAAAGTCCATGATGTATTGAACCTGAGAACTGATCCCTCCTGGCCCACTACCTGGTTTGTACCAAATCTTACAGGAAAAGGAGCATTTAAAGATGTGTATTCAGTAATGGCAAACTGGGGTGCAAACCATGGGGCATTTTCCTATGGACATATCGGAGCAGAATTAATATCCCTGGCATCCATGCTCAGGATACCGGTCTGCATGCATAATGTCAGTGAGGACAAACTGTTCAGACCAAGTGCATGGGCAGCTTTCGGAATGGATAGCGAGGGAGCAGATTACAGGGCTTGTAATATATATGGACCATTATACAAATAACAGTTCGTTAAATTTAAATAAAACGCAAAGACGCAAAGGCGCAATATATTGATTATTAATAACATACGCAATAAAAGAATAAATTATTAAAATATTAGTTATCAGTGCGTTATAAAAATAAAACGAAGTATTAACAATAAAAAATCAGGATATCTTTTTTGATAATACAATCTTTTCGTTTCCCTTTTTTATAATCTCATTAAAGTATGCTTTAATGAGGGTGTATTCATTGGCTTCATATATTGATTTTTTGAAATAATAGTCGAAGTCAATGATTACTTCCTTGTCATTGCTTCTGACTATATAGTTCATTTCGAAAAATTTGTTTCCAACTCTTTGTTCATCAGGAAGATATTCTACTTTATATCCTTCAGGGATTGTTATAATAGTTGAATAAGTTCTTCTTTTCGGATAGGTCATGTCAACAGGGTATCTCCTTGTAGTTTGTTTCAGGGGATTGTCAGATATTGATTCATTCAAAAATGGATTGATATATAATTTATCATTAACGAATTCGGGTTTGTATTTAGCATTATAAGTGAGAATATAGGGTTTTTCTTTTTCAAACTGATTTTGAACAGAAATAGTTGAATCCAAAACAATAATATCCGTAATGTCTTTTATTTTCTTTATTTTATCCCTGTCATCGGAATAATTTTTCCTGAAGTACAAAGCATCATATTCTGTGGAAACCTGTTTAACAGAAACATCCAGTTCATTCCCCATTCCATAACTGATATCATATTTCGTAGAAACTTCGGAAGGGGATTTACATTCCAGTCCTATCCACTCAATAAGATCATCTTTTATTATCAATCCTTTATCATTTATACATCTCGCAGGGATCCTGTCGTTAAGATTAAAGACTTCTGTTCCGTCAGTAAGGATTTTTTCTCCATCAACAATGGCAAGAATGATCACATAATTAAAGAAGTGACTATATGGATAATCATATTTTATCTTCCCATTTTCCCTTGTACTGATGAGAACCGGGTATGCTTCAATACCTGTTTTGTTCAGCAAACCAACTATCATTAAATTAATATCGGCACAATTGCCCAATTTTTCCACGATAAGTTTCTGTGGGGTTTTTGATGCATATTTTCCATTATACGTATTCCAGTTATAATTTGATTTTACATATTCGAGGATTAAGAAGAGCTTTTCTTTATCTGTCATTTCAATAACTTTCCTGATATCAATTACTTTAGGAGCAAGTTTTTCTGATTTCTCTATATATTTTCCGAAATCTTTATGTTTTAATAACTCTTTTATTAATGCTTCCCAAGTTGTAATGATGTCCAGTTTTACACCGTCCGGGTAGTTTATTTTAGAAAGCTGAAAATCTACTTTAATAATGTAATCATTAATAGATGAGATAAGTTCTTCATCATAAAAAGCGGGCAGGTTTCTCATTATATATGTATGAACCAGGTCATTAAACTCTATTGATCCGAATTGTCTTGTATTACCTTTATCAGCCCGGGATGTATATGTGTCAAACCTGCTTGCTCCCTGTAATAGGAAGGTATATTCGTAAAAAGGGATCATTTTAACTTCGTATTCGCTGTAGATCACTGGTATTCGCCACTGAAATTCCCAGTCACGTAAATTGAATTTATACTGTGAACTGACCTTATACCGGTATTCAATGACAGAACCTTCTTTTACATCAGGAAGGGCAAACTTTTTAAGACTCCAGTAATTATTCACTTTTTCATCATAAACATTCGATTGAACAAACGCTTTCTTAATAAGCATTCCATTTTCGAAATTATATGTGTAAGCTTCAATATCATAAACCTTTTCATAAATACCTCCTTCCTGGTAAAAAGGAATTTCCACCTCTGCCCATCTTATTCCAGCTTCTGAAAAAATCTTAATTCTTGTAACCCTCTCAAAAACCACATCAAAAGAATTATCAGTTCTTACGAAATAAGATTTACCAATATCAAATAAAACAACAGCTTTGGCATTTTCATCACGTGAATATTCTTTTAAGTCAATTTCTTCTTTACTGACCTTCCCAAATTCTTTGGAAAAATCCTGGCTTTTAATCAATAAATATGAAAAAAGCTGGCTAATGATCAGGATAACAATTTTATTCATTTTTTTAAATTGATCTGGTGAGTATTATATATGTACTATGTTCCATTTCATCAATTTTTTTATAGAAATCATAAAAATCATGATACTCAGTTACCGGATAGTAACCAGTATATATTACCATATTTTTTATGACCTTAACACTGTCTTCATCTATCTGAAATTCAATATTATACCGACCGTATTTACTTTCAATTGATCTTTCAGGGAATTTTCCGGATAATTTATACCCCGGTACCACTTTATATATTAAAGTATCAGTTTTAGACATAGGGTAACTGATCAGTACAGGAAACTTCCTGTCCCCGGGTTTCTCAAAAGGAGGAATGTCAAAGGGAATATGACTCATTAGCAGCTCATTCCCATATCTTTTGCAAATATTACGGGAAACCGTTTCATAATATAATTCCAACTGCAGGGAATCGCGATGGGTTAATAGTAAATTATAATTAACCAGTTCAAATCCATTCTCAATAAAATGCTTACTGATAATTCTTGATTTCTCAGATTCATTATATGACTTTGCTATATCGAGCAGATCTTCAAATACTTCACCTTTGTAATTTACAACGAAACTGACAGATGCTGATTGATTACTTATATCTGAGATCGAAATCTTTCGCGATTCAAGCACTTCATCTGCACTAAGCGAAGGTGTTCGTAAAAAATGACTATTATTCTGCTCAATAATAAATGCTTCCCTGTTTTGAGTGAAGGTACCCAGATAATTAAAAGGTCCTTTGCTTGTACAATCAAGCCAGACAGTATCATTTTGAAAAGGAATGCAAAGAATGACATGATTAAATTGCTGTGAAGGAAGATTTTTATTGATTTCTTTTACAGGATTACCGGCATAAACAAGAGTATAAAATGATTCTATCCCAATATATTGTAAGACAGATCTCATATAATTTGTCAAAGCTTTGCAATCACCATATTTATTTTCAGCAACATAAGAGGCCGGGTAGGGTTTTAATCCCCCGGTTTCAATAGTAACATTCAGGTAACGTGTGGCATCCTGGAGATAATGATATAAAGCCTTTATCTTATCTTTCTCATCATCAATATCCTTTATGATCTGATGTATGTTGAACTGTTCCCTGTTGGGAAGTTCCCCGAGATCCCGCAGTAAATCATACTGCCAATTACCAAATGTAAGCCAGGTGTTAAATGAACCACTGATATCAAATCTGAAATTTTGAGGAACGATAGCTACTGACGGAAAATAGTCAGAATAATGAGGTGTAAATATTTCCGGTTTTATTATATCCGAATAACTTGCTTCCCAAGAGTATTTAATGAAATTCTCAATAGTATCAATGGAACGGGAATTTATAAATCTGTCTGAAAATTTAATAACGTAACCCTGTCGTACAATAAGATTCAAAGAAGCTTTCTGTGTTGGAACTGATATATCAATCACCGGTGTCCAATAATCAAGATACAAAAATTCTTCCTGTTGGGATTGATATGAATAGCATATTTTATACGGATAATCATTATGCTTTAAAACGAACTCTTTTACAAAATCATCTTCATAAAAAGAAAACCTGGAGATGCTGCTTTTATTTATTATCTCATTTTTATTTAATTTCCTGATAATCCTTCCTCCTGAATCTGTAATATATGCATTAATTTTACTGACTTCATTGAGATTTGAATATGGTATCGATACCTTTGTATATTTCTCACCTGCCCTGTTATTAATTTTTATTTCAAAAAAATAATTCTTAATCAACTTATTATTCACAATTTTTATATCGGTTGTTTGTGTTATAAGTTCAGCATCAGGATTTTGGGCATTTGATACAAACGGGATAAAAATAACTGCAATTAATAATAAGATTCTTTTCATTTGGTGATATTAATGCACGTAATGAAGTCAGTTTGTCATTATATTTAATACTATTAAAAGTATGAGCCTTCTATAGTAAGTAGAATATTATGCTCAAATTAATCTCCTCACCTTCTAAAAGGGTGAGAATCTATATATCAGTAACTGGCAAAGTCCCCCTTGGGGGATTTAGGGGGAAATGACCCCTCAGAGTAGACTCAAGCATTAAAGATAATAATTTTAAACTAATCTATCCATAATAGTTCATTAAAATTTGATAAAAATTATAACTAAAAATTTGCTTATATGAACTATTTTGATTACTTTTGATCGTTTCAATCATTTTTTATCTCCTAAAATAATGATCCAGGAAGAAAGGAAAAGATACATTCTTGAGATGCTCAATGATAAAGAATCTGTTACCGTTCAGGAAATAGTTAAAAAATGTAATGTTTCTGAAATTACGGTAAGACGTGACCTGGAAGCTCTTGCATTAAAAAACCTGATCATAAGAACACACGGAGGCGCAATAAAAACGCAAACTATTGATCACCTGTTTAATTACGATCTGAGAATCCAGCGTAATAAAGAAGAAAAGATCGCAATCTGCAGAAAAGCTTCCGAATATATCCAGGAGAATGACATTATTTTTATTGACTGCGGTACTACTCTTATTCACCTCGCACAGTTTATTACCAGATTAAACAATATTACAGTAATTACCAATTCCTTACCCGTAGTCTCTGAGCTTATTAATTTCACTAAAATCAATTTAATTCTTATTGGTGGAAATGTAATCAGTGAAAGGAAGGCTATTTATGGACCTGCAGCAGAACTTTTTATAGCCATGCATCATGCAAACAAGGCATTCATTGGTGCTGACGGGGTTTCCTTACATAAAGGACTGAGTTCCTATGATGCAAATGAAGCCGCAATAACATCAAAAATGACAGAAAATGCAGACCATGTGTTTCTTATTTGTGATTCATCAAAGATTGAAAAAAACTCTTTTGTGACAATAACACCTATTTCAAAAATAAACTATTTGATCACTAACAGGGGGATAAGTCAAACTATTATAAAAAAGTTTAAAAAAACAGGCATTAATTTTATAACTGTCTGAAAATAAATACTTCGTTATATTTTAATATTGCGCTGATAATGAACATTTTAACAATACTGACATAAATTCCCTATGTTGTTAATAATCAACATATTGCGCCTTTGCGCCTTCGCGTTTTATTTTAATTTAACGAACTGTTGTATAAATATAACTATTTTTAATTATTCATTTAAATACTAAAGAAAGATGTCAAAATTCTGGTGGAAAGAAAACATAGGTGAAATACCACGTTTGATCACCGAAACTCCCGGTCCCAAATCAAAAATTATGCATGCGAGCACTGCACGGTACATGAAAGGGCTGAGTTCGCAGGTTAAATTATTCCCTGTTTGTTTTGAGGAAGGGATGGGTATTACTCTTACAGATGTGGATGGGAATAAATATCTTGATTTCTCATCCGGTATTTATGTTACTTCTCTTGGGCATTGTCACCCGAAAATATCCGGGGCAGTATCTTACTGGGCAAAGAAACTTATGAATGCGCATGATTTTACTACACCGGTAAAAGAAAAATTAATGGAAAAGATGGCTTCCATCCTGCCGGGCGGGCTGAATGCTATTCAGTTGTATTCAGATGGAACAGCAGCTGTGGAAGCAGCTATCAGGGCAGCCAGGGCTATTTCCAATAAACATGAATTCATCTCTGCATACCGTGACTTTCATGGGAAAACCCTTGCGGCCGTGAGTTGTGCACAGATGTACCGTGGAGAAACGCATAGTTACGGGCCCACTCGTGCTCCCGGTTTCTATATGGTACCCCGTCCTGATCCCTATCGTCCTTTATGGACTAAAAAAGACGGTACTATTGATACAGATGCGTATATAAAATTTTACGAGGATTTTTTAAAGGAAGGAACTGTAGGAAATGTTGCCGCCTTTGTCCTGGAACCCGCCCAGGGTTGGGCAGGTAGCATCTTCCCCCCTGATGATTTCTTCCCAAAACTGAAACAGCTTTGTGACAAATATAAGATACTTCTGTACGACGATGAAGTACTTGCCGGAATGGGACGCACAGGGGAATGGCTTACTCTCACTCACTGGGGAGTGGTACCCGATATTGTAACTTTTGGAAAATCCTTCGGCAATGGCTTCCCTGTAACCGCTATGGTAGTGAAAGAAGAAAACGGAGAGGCCCTTGAAAAAATATCAGCTTCATCCAGTTACGGAGGCAACCCGATGGCTTGCGCAGCTGCCCTTGCTTCAATAGAGGTTATCGAAGAAGAAGATATTCTGCAAAACGTACGCACTGTGGGTGAGTTCTTTATGAAAAGAATGAATAAAATGAAAGAACAACATCCCATAGTCGGAGATGTGAAAGGAAAAGGATTTCTCCTGGGGATAGAACTGGTAAAAGATAAAACTACGAAAGAACCATTTGACGAGGCAGGTAAACTGGTCTATCAGAAAGCATTCCGGAAAGGCCTCGCATGGATCCCTGCTGGACATATCCTCCGGATGTCCCCTCCCCTGATCATGGATGAAAAATATGCAGCTCTTGGAATGGATATCATAGAAGAGTCAATTTCAGAAGTTGAAAAGGAACATGGATATAAATAAATGGTCATGGAAAGAAAAAAGATCCGTTTCGGGATAATAGGACTTGGATTAATGGGAAAAGAGTTTGCCAGCTCAACTGCCCGCTGGTGTCATCTTCTCGGTGAAAACCCAGTTCCTGTAGTTTCAGCAATTTGTGATACAAACAAAAAGACATGGAAGTGGTATGCTGAAAATTTTCCAGGTATTATCCAGACAGAAGATTATAAAGAGCTGTTGAGTTCAGACAAGGTAGATGCTGTTTATTGTGCAGTACCGCACAATTTGCATGAACAACTTTATATTGATATAATAAGGTCGAAAAAGCATCTCCTTGGTGAAAAGCCTTTTGGGATCGACAGGAAAGCTAATGTAGCTATCCTGAAAGTAATAAAGGAGAATCCTGAAGTGATTGTCCGTTGCAGCTCAGAATTTCCCTATTTCCCGGCGTGTCAGCAACTGATAAAATGGATACAGGCAGGAAAATACGGAAGGTTAATTGAAGTAAGGACCGGGTTTCATCATTCCAGTGATATGGATCTGTCCAAACCTATAAACTGGAAAAGAATGGTAGAAATAAACGGTGAATACGGTTGCATGGGTGACCTGGGAATGCACACCCTGCACATCCCTTATCATATGGGATGGAGACCTTTGAGTGTTTTTGCCGACCTGCAGAAGATCGTAGAAACAAGGCCTGACGGAAAAGGAGGGACAGTTCCCTGCAAAACCTGGGATAACGCTGTCCTTACCTGTAAATGCACTGATCCTAAAACCAGCAAGGAATTCTCTATGGTGGTTGAAACAAAAAGAATGGCCCCCGGAGCCACAAATAACTGGTTTATTGAAGTATATGGAACAGAAGGTTCTGCCAGGTTTTCCACTCATAATCCTAAATCGTTCAGCTACCTGACAACCAGTGGAAAAGAACAGGGATGGACAAATATTGACATAGGTTCACAATCCGCAATACCTAGTATAACAGGTGGTATTTTTGAATTTGGTTTCTCCGATGCTTTCCAGCAAATGATCGGGGCATTTATGCATGAATTCTCTGTCAATGATTCAATTCACCCCTTTGGAAATGTTACACCGGAAGAAACCTTCTGGAGCCATGAATTATTTACTGCAGCACTGGAATCTCATAAAACAGGAAAAAAACAACCGGTGAATTATGTATTAAGCTCACAATAAGTTATGCAAGAAAAACAACCAACTATATGTCTCCACGGAAACCTGGTAACTGAAACAGGGATCCGTAAAGGATGCATTACAATAAAACAAGGGAAGATATTGTCTGTCGCCGAAGGTAAACCATCCGGTGAAATGATGGATTTCGGGGAATTCTATATTGTTCCGGGATTTATTGATATGCACTTTCATGGAGTTCATTTTTCCCTCGTAGATAATGGGATTAAAGATCTTGCAGAAATTTGCAGGGTTTTACCGCAATATGGCGTTACAGGATTTCTCCCCACAGTTACGCCGAGGCACCAGGTGAAAGATGCAGCATTTGTTTCAGAAATTGCAGGAATAAAACCTGAAGGTACGGAAATACTGGGATTTCATTTGGAAGGTCCATTTCTTAAGCTGACAGGTGCTTTACCTGAAGAAGCCATCTCAGAATCAAATACAGCCAGGGTAGAAGCATTAATCAATGCAGCCAGGCCGTACAAAGCTGTTTTCAGCATTTCACCCGATGTTGATGGAATAGAAAAATTATTGCCGTTAATGAGCAGAGATAATACCCCTGTTTTTATTACACACACTATGGCAACAGTAGAGGAAACACAAAAAGCAATTGAACTGGGAGCCAGGCATGCTACTCATTTTTATGACGTCTTCCCCTGCCCTCCTGTTCAGGAGCCCGGGAAGAGACCATGTGGTGCAGTAGAAGCCATCTTAGCCGATGAAAGAGTAAGTGTAGACTTTATCCTTGATGGTGTTCATGTTGATCCTGTTGCTGTGAAAGTAGCCATACTTTGCAAATCAAAAGGACCAGGAAAAGTGTGTCTCATAACTGATTCAAATATTGGAGCTGGTCTTGATCCGGGGCGTTTTCGGTTTCATAACACGAGTGAGATTGAATTCGCCTACAAGGGAGCCCCTGCAAGACAGGTAAAGGATAATACATTAGCAGGAAGTGGATTAACAATGGACCAGGCATTAAGAAATGCCGTAAAATGGCTTGATATTGATCTGGCTGAAGCAGTTAAGATGGTTAGTTCAAACCCGGCCCAAGTGTTGGGATTAGAAAACAAAAAGGGGAAACTGGATAAAGGATTTGATGCCGATTTTGTAATACTGGATAAAGAATTGAATGTAATCCAGACATGGATTGCAGGCCAACAAATCTTCCGGTTATGAACTGCTTAATTAATTCCAATAATGACTACTCCTCATGGGAAATAGCTTATAAATCAGCAACTTGCAAAAAGTCCCCCTTGGGGGATTTAGGGGGAAATGACTTTAAATATATATTCATCAATTATCTTAATAAAACTAACATTATTAAACCTATTATACAATTTATACAATGAAAAACCAGGCAAACAAATTTGAATACGAACCTTCACAATGGGTTCCTTTCCGGGATAAAAAGGAAATAAACAGGATTCTGAAAATAAAAAGAGAGGATATTGAGAAACATTCCAATCCCGATTTTAAGATCAAGGTCATTCCGGATGCAGATGTTGAATTCATTATGATTGCAGACATGTTCCGGAGGATAAAACACTCAGCTGACACAGGCGAAAAACTGGTAATGATCTTACCCAATCCCTGTCCAACCTACCGGTTTGTCGCCCGTTTGATCAATGCCTGCAATGTTGACTGCAGAAATGTATATGCTTTTGCAATGGATGAATACGCCGATGAAAACGGGAATATAGCACCGGAAGAATGGGAGTTTGGGTTCACTCATGCGATGATGAAATATTTTTACTATGAAATTGATAAAAAGTTAAGACCTCCGAAAAATCAACTCACCGGGTTTACCAATAAGAATATAAAAAACTATGGGCAGATGATCTCAGACATGGGGAATGCTGATGTTTGTTACAGTGGTCCCGGATGGACAGGTCACCTGGCGTTTATTGAACCGGATGCTCCCGAATTCCAGGGTTCTCTGGAAGAATGGAAAAAAATGAGTGCAAGAATATGTACTTTAAGCCCTTTTACTCTCGCTCAAAATTCACTGCACGGAAGTTTCGGGAAGAGCGGCAACCTGGCAGCAGTTCCTCCAAAAGCTGCAACTATAGGGCCTCTTGAAGTCATTAATTCCAAAAACCGCCTCGACTTTCATTCTATTACTGTCCATGGAACTACTACAGCTTGGCAACGTCTTACTACACGACTCGTATTGCATGGACCGGTCACTCCCCGTATTCCTGAATCTATACTGCAAACATTAAAAACTGATGTATATGTTTCGGAAAACATAGCTCAGAATATTGAACCTGACTGGAATAAAGGGTATTAATATTTTAAAAATGATTTACATTAAACCGTCTGTGTGGTTTGATTCAAAAATATATTTGATAATAATGACCCGTTGTGCGATCACATTTTAATGGAATAAAAATGACAACCTTAATTAAGTTATTAATAACCAGCTAATTAGTAAAATGTTATCAAATCATATCCTGGGTAAAACCATAAAAATATGTTTAAAAGCTCTTTGTCCCCCTCTAAATCTCCCCTAAAGGGGAGACTTAAAGCCCCCTTTAGGGGGTATGGGGGTAATTAAGATATTTATAATTATTGAGTTACATGTTTAACTTCAATCGCACAACGCGTTAATAATGATAAATTTTCATTTATAAATAAAATACTCTTTATCAATGCATTACAAAATCAGAACCAGGAATAGTAATAAGAAAAGCAGTTTATTTGCCGGTGCAGCTACCTCAAATATAACTCCAGTGGAGCCTGTATTTCTTTATGGATATCCATTTGTTGAAAGAATCAGCAAAGGTGTGCACGACTGGTTATTAAGCTCTGCCTTATATCTTGCCAGTGATAAAAACCAGGTAATGTTGATTTCTAATGATGTGATTTTTGTTAGTAAAGCATCAGTTTCAAAGATCAGGAAAGGTATTTTTCAAAAAACCGGGATTCTCCCTGAAAATATTTTAATAAGTGCAACGCATACTCACTCGGGCCCTGTTACAGTAGATTATCTAAGCAACTCCAATGATCCTGTAGTCCCTAAAGCAAATCCCGATTATATCCGGTATATGGAAGAAAAAATAATTCAAGCGGGATGTAAAGCTTTTCAGAATGCAGGTCCTGCAAGAGCCGGATTTTTAATTGCCGACGGAACCGGTATAGGGACCAACCGGCATGATCCTTCGGGGCCTGCTATTATGGATATTCCTGTAATGATCATTAAAGATAAAAATGATAAATATGTTTGCTGTATGATGGTTTGCAGCATGCACCCTACAATCTTGCATGAGGATTCCAGGCTGATAAGCGGGGATTTTCCTGCTTTTGCCAGGGAAATTTTACAAAAGAAATATTTTGGTTGTGAATGTCCTGTAATTTATTTTACCGGCGCTGCAGGTAATCAAAGTCCAAGACATGTTACAAAAAGTAATACTTTTGAAGAAGCAAAAAGGATCGGGGGAATTGTTGCGGATGCTATCGGATCAAAAACAAATGAAGGGATAAAATATTCAGATGAGATCCCTGTGCAGAGCACCCAAAAATTATCAGACCTTCCAAAAAGAAAGTTTCCTGATCCTGAATGGGCACAGCAACACAGAAATAATGCCCTTAAGCGATTTGAGAATTTAAAAAAGTCCTCCAAAAACCTTCAGGAAATCCGTACCGCTGAAGTAGACTGGTTTGGTGCAGAAGAATTATTACATCTCTCGAAACTGGCTAAATCAAAAGATTTTGAAAAGATCTACAAATCCTGCCTGCCTGCAGAAATACAGATTATAAAGATCAATAATTGGAATTTTGTTGGCTGGCAAGGGGAAATATTCATCGAGTTTGCCCTGGAACTAAAAAAGCATAACAAAAATATCTTTCTTATTTCCCTGGCTAACGGTGAGTTGCAAGGATATATTGCCACAGAAGAAGCAGAACAGAAGGGATACTATGAAGCTTCAAACTCTGTTTTTCACCATTCAGCCGGGAAAATTTTGGTGAAAGAGACTATCAGCTTAATTAAAACTTTAAATTAAATGGCATTCTTTCTGGGAATAGATTTGGGGACCAGTTATTTCAAAGCCGGGCTGTTTGATAAAGATGGCAACTTAAAAGGTTTAGGACGACAAGTTGTAATGAAAGAAACAGGAAATGGCAAAACCTGTGAATTACCTGTCCCTGTTTTCTGGTCTACCCTTCGCACATGTATTGCAGAAGCTCTGGCAAAAGCCGGCATTTCTTCCCGTGAGATACTGTCTGTCTCTTATTCTTCACAGGCCAATAGTTTTGTTCTTCTCGATAAAAACGAAAATACACTAACACCCCTGATTCTCTGGCCTGATGAAAGAGCGGGTGATATTGATCTGCCGGAATGGATATCCCGGAATAAAAACACCTTTCTAAAGAAAACAGGCTTAGGAAGTATTCCGGGTACTCAGTTTGCTGTTGCTAAATTAATATGGCTGCAAAGAAAACAACCGCAAACGTGGGAACGCACGAATAGTATTCTTTCTATTTCGGATTACCTTACTTTTCAACTTACCGGTCAGAAGATCTCCGATGTAAGTACAGCCTCCCTGACAGGTTTACTCGATGTTCCTGAATGTCAATGGTGGGACGAAATCTTAGAATTGTCTTCATTGAACCGGGATTTTCTTCCTCATCCTGAAAGGACCGGAACATTTGTTGGCCGTATTACAAAAACAGGGGCTGAACTCCTTGGTCTTGTTCCCGGTATTTCATATTTTACAGGGGCGCTGGATCATCACTGTGCAGCGATAGGCAGCGGATTACCGGAGAATAATTACATCAGCGAATCAACAGGAACTGTTCTATCATGCGTCAGTTATACAAATAAATATGAACCGGCAGGCAACAGGTTTATTGCTCCCGGTTTAACCTCCGGCCGTTACTTTCAGATGGCATTTAACGACAATGGGGCACAATCTCTTGAGTGGTATCAGCAAAAATATGCGTCTGAATTCAGTATCCCCGAATTACTGGAACTGGCGGCCAGCGTAAAAAGTGGATGCGACGGATTGAAAGCTGAACCATGCGCTTATACATTTAAAGATCTTGAAGGATTTCAGAATATTAATCAATTCCATACACATGGTCATTTTGTGAAAGCTATTCTTGAATCCACCTCTTCCAGCCTTGCTGATCTAATAAAATCTGTAAAACATCCTGATGCTAATGAAGGGATAATTTCAACGGGTGGTGGAGCAAAAAGCAGGCTTTGGACAAGAATTAAGGCTGACACTCTTAAAACTACATTTTTTATACCGGAATGTAATGAGACAGCATGCCTGGGAGCCGCAATGATCGCGGCACACGGAATGCGGGAATATGGTGATTGGAATGAACTGATGAAAAAATGGGTGAGATTTAAAGAAATTGTAAAACCTGATACTTAAAATTTAAAACAAGTACTAAACAGAAAGGAATGTATTCAAATCGGAAAAACATCAAACAGGATAAACAAATATTTATAAATCATTAAAAATTGGATCCACTCCGAAAAGTCATATTATTTCAAATATCGCCACAGATTCACAGATTAGTTTGTATTAATTAATTGATAATCTGAGTAATATGTGGCAATTCGTAACTTTAAAATTGAAAATATATCTTTTCAGTGCGGACTCATAATTAAAAACTTATAGTAATGAAAAAAAACTCCATAAGTGCATTTATGATACTTGTACTTTTATTCCTTGGAAATCTTAACCTGTATTGCAAAGAAGGATCACAGCAACAATCAAACCATGAAAAAAGTAAAGAAGTATCATATGATACTATGGTAAATGAGTCTGTAGAAGCAGATCCAACCCTCAGGATGGAGGGAGAAAATATAATTCCAGATATGGAGAAGCATACTGATTACAGGCTAAACTGGCTGGCATGGTTAATTATCGGAATATATGGATTCGGAATGATAGCAATAGGTTATTATTATATGCGTCGTAATAAAACTGCGGATGATTATCTTCTGGGCGGACGCACTATGAAATCAGGGATTGTAGGTATTTCCCTTTTTGCCACGTTAATGAGTACAATCACTTACCTGGCAGTTCCCGGCGAGATCATTAAATATGGACCAATGTATTTTGGATTTGTCATTTCCATGCCCATTGTTTACTACGTCGTAGGTTGGCTGGTCATACCATACATTATGCGTCTGAAAGTAACCAGTGGCTATGAAATACTGGAGAGAAGGATTGGTAGTAGTATTCGTACTTTCAGTAGTTTAATATTCCTGGTTTTAAGATTGTTGTGGATGGCAGTTATTATCTATGCCACCACAGATAAGGTTCTGATCCCAATAACAGGACTTGAACCTAAATATGCTCCACTATTGTGTTCAATACTCGGTATAGTTACTATTCTGTACACATCAATGGGAGGTTTGCGGGCTGTTGTTATGACTGATGCAATACAGGCATTTATCCTTTTTGGTGGTGCCATAGTAGTAATGATAATTATTACTGTTAACCTCGGCGGATTCCGGGAATGGTGGCCTCATCACTGGATGGAACATTGGGCAGAGCCGGTCTGGGGTTTTCAGACTTCCAACGAACGTACATTAGGTTGGTTTTTCCTGTCTCCTTTAATCTGGTATATATGTACAAATAGCTCAGATCAGATGTCAATTCAAAGGTTTTTATCCACACGTGATGCAAAGGCAGCAAGACAGGTATTAGGCACATCGCTGATTGCAAATACTATTGTTGGCTTGTTTTTGGGTACACTGGGATTTGCATTACTTGCATATTTTATTAATTACCCACATCTGTTAAATGTCAATCAGTCAGTTTATGAAAATGCCGACCAGCTTTTACCTCAATTTATAGTAACATCCTTACCACCCTGGGCAAGTGGTATTGTGATTGCCGGATTAATGGCAGCAGCGATGTCAAGTCTTTCAGCTGGAGTTAATTCTTCAAGCGCTGTGGTTTCAGAAGATTTAATAAACAGGTTCAGAAAAGTAAAATTAAGTGGAAGTGCTAATTTCAGGTTAGTAAAAATAATATCTTTATGTGTAGGTATTGTGGTTGTTATTCTCAGCTTGTATGTTTATGTCGTACCCGGGAATTTGCTTGAGATCACTTACCGGGTGTCGAATCTTTTTACGGCCCCGTTGTTTATTATGTTCTTTATGGCAATATTTATTCCCTGGGCAACAGTTTTCGGTACATGGTTGGGAACCCTCGCAAGTATCTTCACAGCTATCGGAATATCCTTCTGGGAAAATATTTTTGGTGTGGCAGGACCCAGTTTCTTATATATTATGCCTGCATCTCTTGTTGCCGGAATAGTTATTGGTACGCTCACCAGTTTAATACCTGTCGGGCCAAAACCAAAACCAATGATTTCGAAATATGATTCGTAGGGACGCACGGCGGTGCGTCCCGATAAAGGTGTAGGGGCAGGGCATGCCCTGCCCATTGAAAACGTACGGTATGCCCTGCCCGAAAAATATATAATAAAAAAACCGTAATAATTAAAAAGTATTATAAATTACAAATAGAAATTCGTATGATAAATATACCATATCAGAACGTTAATTATAACTATTATGAATTCAAAGGAAAATACAGCAGATAAATCAGACAAATCAGCGCAGGGCATTATTATTATGGAAAGGAAAGCCTCAGATAATAAATACCTGCATAAGGATTTTCATATAGGTCTTAATCACCTGATGAATTATATTCTTGATAATTTTGGTGAAGATTCAGTCCGTGATTACCTCAGGCAATTCGCCAGGGCATTTTATAAACCTCTGAATAATAAATTACGATCAGGCGACCTGGAAGCACTGGAAAGCTATATAACCGACATCTACGAAAAAGAGGAATGGAAAATAAAAATAAATAAAGGCGAAAATTATATTGAAATTGAACAGGAATCCTGTCCCGGGATGTCCCATCTGATCTCCAGGGGAGAAAAACCTTGTCCTCTCTATCGTGAAACGTATACAACTGTATACCAGACTCTTTGTGAGAACACACCATTTGATTATGTCCTTGTTCATTTTGACGACAATACCGGGGCATGTAAACAACTATTTATCAGAAAGGAGAACAAGCTATGATATCATGTACTGAATTTATTCCCGCTTATAGCGAGGGTTTCAAATACCTCGAGTTAAAAGGCGGCAGACAGGAAGTTGAAAAATTCTGGAAAAAATTATCTGAAGGTACCCTGGTAAATACCTTATCAAAAGCAATACAGAAAGAAGGTATAAAAGGATGTTTTACATACTGGTCTCATACTCTTAACGAAGAAGCTGCAGATTTCAGGATGACACTGGATGAAGCTAAGGGTGAGTTCAGAATTGACATGTTCAAATGTCCGTCCAAAGGGATGTTAAATGAATTAAAATACATGGAACCTTACCATGCATATTGCGAACATTGTCCTGCATTATATAAACCCATTGTGGAAAGTCACGGGCTTACCTATGAAGAGGACATGAGCCGCTGTGATGAAGCAAGATGCAGCATTGTAATAAGAAGAAAATTAAAAACTTAACATTATGAAAAATGGTTTCTACCCTGCCCTTGGCACTCCTGTTGATAACAAGGGAAGAATTATAAAAGACAGTTTTGCTAAACAAATCGAAATGATGATTGAAGCTAAAGCTGCCGGTGTACTCTGCATGGGTTCCATGGGAAAAATGGCATCTGTCGGTAATAATGAATATCCTGAAATAGCCAGGGTATGTGTCGGTGTTGTTTCAAAAAGAGTTCCTGTAATGATTGGAGTTATGGACTGTTCTGTCGGCAGGGTGCTTGACAGAATTGAAGCCCTGGGTAATATTGACATTGATGGTGTAGTGGCTACCCCTCCCTATTATTATAAGGTAAATGAGGAGGAGATGAAGAATTTTTACCTGCAGATTTCCATGAAGTCCAGGTATCCTGTATATATCTATGATTTGCCCTCTGTAACGCAATCCCCCGTGACAGCAAATGTCCTGGATGTATTGCTGAATATCCCTAATATTAAAGGGATTAAAACAGCAAATATGAAATTAGTGTCAGATTTACAGTCAGATCCTGATCTAAGACATGATTTTTCAATATTTTACAGTGGATTAGATACTTTTGATGTGGCTATAAAATCAGGATTAAAAAAGAACCTGGACGGTATGTTCACCTGCACACCTGAAAATTCAAAAAGAATGTACAGGAATATGGAAGAAGGAGATCCTGTACTACTATCTTCTCATTTAAACAATATCCTGAAACTGAGGAATATTTTCCTTAAAGAAAGTGTTTTCTCTGCATATACGTATGCCATGGAATTGTTAGGATGCCCGGGTGAGTACCATCCGGATTATTGTATAGAAATATCAGAAAGTTTAAAGGCAGAAATACAAAGTTGTATGAAGCAAATCAAAGAAATTTGAGCAACTAATACAAAAAAAAATGAAATCTATCAGGAACAATCCTAAAAAACATACATTCAGGTTTATTATTCAAACTAACACCTTGATAATGGTCATTTTATTGTTAGCAGCTACATTGACTCTTTCAGTATGTAAATCCGGACCTCATAGATCAAAATCAAATAATTCATCAGCAATTGATAAGCCGGAATTAAAAGCTGCCGCACGAACCTTTTCGATAACTCCCGGGATCGGGCAGCCAACTTCAGGACGTACAGGGGCGAAAATAGTGGAAGTAATTGGGGACCTTGAAAATGTAATAGTGTTGTTTGAATATGGAAAAACAAAGTTGTGTTTTGTTACATCCCCTCTTAGTATTAACGGGAATGACCTGAATATTGCCTGCCGGGCTTTAGTGGCAAAAGAGCTGGGTATGATACCTGATCAGGTTGTTGCATCCTGTTCACACAACCATACAATACCAATTCCATTTGTCAGCCATCCCGAAGCATGGGGATTACCAGGTGATTTTCCTCCTGAAGATCAATCTAATGAAATTGCACGTGAATTTCTGGAGGAATTATCACGTGCATCAGCAGGACTGGAAAAGGAACTTGTCCCAGTTACAATTGAGTGGGGTGTAAAACAGGAAGACAGGCTGACATATAACCGCAGGGGAAAACGACCTGATGGCAGCACGTATTTTATCCGTGAAGAGGATCGCGTGGAGTTGGGAGAGAACTACAAGGGACTTATTGATACTGATGCAATGGTAGTAGTTCTGAAAGGAGAAAAAGGCAAACCTGTAGCAGCCTTGACGCTTTATACAGGTCATCCTGTTACCGGGTACAATCCTGAGAAGATGGTCGCTTTTGGTCAATGGCACCAGGTAGCATGTGAAAAATTATCAGAGCAGCTGGGTGGTGTGCCTGTGGCTTTTTTCCAGGGTTGCTGCGGGGATATAAATTCCAAATACATGCTTACAGGGACAATTGACCAGGCCAGGGAACTAGGTGAATTCCTGGGTGAATCTTTCATTGAAGCTGCCGGTGACCTGCATTCTTCAGATTATACCGGCCTGCATTGGGAACGTAAAAAAGTTAATATACCTCATGATAAATTACCGGATTCTCTTTCATTACTAAGTGATATTGCAAAGATTGATGATTTCATCAGGCGGGGTAATGCAGGTGATGAGAATACGCTGGAATGCGTGGGACTGAACTTTCCCAAAGCACTGACTCCCCCCTACCGGGCAAAGCTGGTTGAACTGGTAAGCCCCTGGTACGCATGGGCACTGGAACAACACCGGGAGGGAAAACTACATGAAATACCCAAACACCTGGAATTTGAAATTGTGATCGCACAATTCGGGGATGTGGGATACGTCGGACTTCCCTTTGAACCTTTTGTAAAAACAGGCTTGAAGATCAAGAATGAAGCTCCTTTGCCCTTTGTTCTTACCAGCGGTTATACAGACGGGTCGTATGGCTATATACCGGATTCTTCAGCTGTGAATGAGCGTGAATATATGGCCGGAAATTACCGGTACTGGGAAGGCCGTCCGCCATTTTGCGCACCAGGAGCCGATGTAGTGGCAGATGTGGTAGTTGAGGTATTAGATGATTTTAAAAAACAATGATTTTACAATAGTTCGTTAAATTAAAAATAACGCAATGGCGCAAAGGCGCAAATTATTGATTATTAATAACATACGCAAAATAAGAATAAGTCATTAAAATATTAACTATCAGTGTTTTACAAAAATATAACGAAGTATTATTTTAATAAACCCGGAAAATATGAATATTCCCAGTACATCAGCTCTGATAGGTAAGGATACAATTGTTGAACCCGGTGCCATTGTAGGTTTAAAGTATCACGCAAAATCAGGTAATGCGATCATAGGTCGCTTCGGGATCATCCGAACAGGAACCATTATATATGCAGATGTGGAATTTGGTGATTATCTGCAAACAGGTCATTATGCGGTAATAAGGGCAAAAATTCACGGGGGAGATTATTGCGCAATAGGCAACCATTCGACGCTCGAGGGATATATCGAATTAGGAACAGGTGTAAGAATCATGTCTCATGTTTATATTCCCAGCCGTACAAAAATTGGAAACCACGTTTTTATCGGACCGGGAACCATTTTCCTGAATGATAAAACCCCCTGCAGGTATGGCCCGGGTAATGTTGATATACCTGTTCCAAAAGGGCCTGTGATTGAGGATGATGTGGTTATAGGTGGAAATTGCACGATTAATCCTGGTATCAGGATAGGTAAGAGAAGCTTTATCGCTTCAGGTACCCTTGTAACAAAAGATATCCCTCCCGACAGCTTTGCCAAAGGTTCGCCGGTAAGGTTTGAATCTCTCCCGGAAAAATTGTCCGGAGAAAATAACCGGAAATTAACCCAAAATCCATTTGATATCTGGCATCCGGGATTAAAATATGATGATACAAATTATTTTGGGATATAATAAAATATATGGAACTTAATAAAGTAATTCACTGGTAACCGAGATATTTATGAAAACAATTATGAGATTCTTCGCTTCACTTCGTTACGCTCAGAATGACAGCATTTCATAATCATAAGTAGGGGGTGGTTGGCGGCGTTGCCGCCAACCACCCTCCTACTATTTCTAAAGTTAAGAAATGACCTGTCATTCTGAGCGATAGCGAAGAATCTCATATTTTTAAAGATCAGCAGTGAAAGTAATTATTTAAACATCTGTGCGGTTTATCTAAAAATATTAGGGTATAAATTGGTTTAATATGATAAAAACAGGAATTATTGGAATGAGTCCGGGCAACGCCCATCCATACTCATGGTCAGCCATCATTAATGGATGTTATGATGGAAAAGAAATCTCAAAACAAGGCTATCCTGCCGTGTCAACCTATCTTGATGTTAACAGGGATACATTAGGACTACCAGATGCTGTGGTTTCCCATGTCTGGACACAGGACAGGAAAATATCCGAAAGTATTGCAAAAACAACTAACATTGCCAAGGTGGTTGACAACCTGGCAGATATGATTGGTGAAGTAGATGCCATCATTCTTGCACGTGATGATCCGGAAAATCATACGGCCATGGCACAACCATTTATTAATGCTGGTATTCCGATATTCATTGATAAACCACTAGTCATTACTGAAGATGAACTGAAGTGGTTTTCAAAAGAAAATGCAAATGGAAAACTTATAATGTCGTGCTCATCAATGAGATATGCTAATGAATGTCGTACTGCAAAAACCGAATTTGAAAACCTGGGAAAACTGGAACTGGTTACCGCAACCGGGAAAAAAGATTGGATTAAATACGGTGTACATATACTTGAAGCCCTGTTTGCACTGCTGGATGATCCGGTACCTGTTTCCGTCAAACATATAGGAAAACCGCAGAAAGATTCAGTCTATATTGAACTTGAAAACGGTATCCTGGTCATAGTTAATATTTTCATGCATATTTCAGGAACATTCCAGGTCTCTCTTTTCGGAGAGAAGAACTGGAGGCTGGTGGAAATAAAGAATTCCTATTCCATGTTCCGTGATACTATAATTGAATTTTTAAGATCGGTAAAAGAAGGTAAATCCAGGTTGGAATTTCATAAAACTGAAAATATTATAAGAACTCTCATAGCCGGGAAGGAAAGCCTGGAACAGGGAGGAAAAACGATAATAATGAAGAGAAATTAATTTAATTATATACACCATGAATGTTAAAGATCTGCTTAGTTTAAAGAACAAAATCATACTCGTCACCGGTGGTGCAGGATTATATGGGAAAACCATTGTTGAAGGTCTTGCAGAAGCTGACGGAACAGTGATTACTGCTTCAAGGAATATTGAGCAGGGAAAAATAACTGCTGAAGAATTTCAAAAGAAAGGACTGGATGTTCATGCCATGCAGGTTGATCAGAGTGATCATAATTCAGTTATCCTGTTGAAGCAGAATATTCTGCAGAAGTTTGGCAAGCTGGATGTTTTTGTTAATAATGCAGTATTACGCCCTATGAAAAGTTATAATGATCTGATGGAAAAATTTGCCGAATCCATGGAAGTGAATGCCACCGGTATGATGGACATTTTACGGGAAATGGCTGATCTGATAGTAAAAAGCAAGGGGGGCAGTATTATTAATATCAGTTCCATGTTTGGCATGTTTGGTCCTGACCTTTCCAACTACGAGGGAACAAGCATGGGGAATCCTCCCCCGGATTACTTTTTTCACAGGGCAGGTATCATTAATATCACCCGATATCTTGCCAGAATGCTGTCAGGGAAAAATGTCCGGGTGAATTGCATAAGTCCTGGTGGATTCTTCAGTAATCAACCGGAACGTTTTGTGGAAAATTACTGTAAAAAAGTTCCCGTCGGAAGAATGGCCGGTAATGATGACATAAAAGGACTTGTTGTACTTTTAGCTTCTGAAGCAGGGGCTTATATTAATGGAGAAAATATTTTAATGGATGGGGGAATGCATGCATGATATTTTAATAATATAGTTTACCAAGAAAAGTATTAATATTATTTTTTCTTATACCCCCCTTCCCCCATAGGGGGAGTTCCTGAAAATGAGTAATTTGTAAAATCCTCCTGTTTACTGACAGGTAGGCTTTAAAGGATGTCAGCCAATAGGCTGACAGGTAAGTGGAAAAATACTTTTTAAAGTGTAGTCAAAATTAGTATTCAATGACAGAAAGAGAAAGATTGGAATTAGTTCTAAAAGGGGAGACCCCTGACAGGGTTCCCTGGTTTGCTGACCTGGGACACTGGTACCGTGCAGAAAGCGGGGGAATATGGAATTTATTCAAGATCAATAACTGCACTAAAGAAGTTACTGATCTTCACCGGGAAGTGAAAGCCGGATGGTATATAGAGGTCGGAAACCTGCATGAGGAATTTTATGAAGACGGGGTGACCAGGGAAAGAGAAATATCAGGTGATTATGCAATTGAAAGGTTCCTGACCCCATCAGGCGATATCACCATGAAAAGAAAATGGAATCCCCTGAGTTATTCCTGGGATATAACCAAACTCATGGTTGAAACAGTAAAAGATCTTGAAATACTGTTATATGCCATTGAAAGGAGAAAATTCAAACCTCGTTATGAGAACTGGCAGACTATTGAACAGACAGGAGGGGATATTGGTCTTGGATTCCCTAACATTGGATACACAGGTCTCGGTTCACTGATATCATACTATATGGGCGTACAGAATACCATTTATGCATTATACGATTATCCTGAACTGATGGGAAGATATATTACCACCTTTAACAGAAAGCATCTCGAGCTCGTTGATCTGTACTGCAAATCGCCTGCTCCACATATAATTTTTACAGATAATTTATCGGGAGATATACAATCCCCTGATATTTTTATACCTCACAGTTATGATCATTATAAAGCCATAGCAGATCATTTGCATGCGGCTGGTAAGACAGTCTCTGCACATTTAGACGGGATGCTGAACGGAATAATTGGCATCACTGCCGAATGTGGAATTGATGTTGCGGATGCTTGCACACCAAAACCTACGGGGGATCTGACACCCAAGGAAATAAGGAAACAGGCAGGTAATAACATGATTTTAATGGGAGGGATTTCTCCGGTTAAGTGGTTACCTGAAACCAGTGAAAAAGATTTTATCTCTCATGTAAAGGAATGGCTGGATCTGAGAAAAATAAACAGCCGACTGGTACAATCTGCCGGGGACCAGGTACCTCCTGGAACAGATATTGAGCGTATCAGACTGGTTTATGATCTGGTGGAGGAATTCGGACGGTATTGATGTATATATTATGAATTAATTTCAACATAATTATTAGATTATGAAAATCCAGGTACTCAATGGAAATAAGGTGGAAAGGATAAAGCATATCACAGAAAAGATGATTGAGGAAACAGGATTTAAAGTGGAACACGTTCAATTACTGAAAATAGCTGCAAAAGCAGGAGCAATCGTTGATGAGGTTAACCAGGTAATAAGGATACCTGCAGAGTTATTGAGAGAACTTTTAAAAACAGTGCCAAAGAGTTATATTATAAGAGGTATTGATAATAAGGAATATCGCATAGGAGGAGACAATCAATATATTTCTGCAATAGTAACTGATCCATGGATCATTGATTATGACACAAAAGCACCCCGCCGTCCATGCCTTGAGGATGTCAGGAAAAACACCATTCTCTCACAGGTGAATGAACAAGTAGCGCAGGTCAGCAGAATGGATTTCCCGGTAACAGATTATCCGGATCCCGGATCAAGTCTCAAAGCATTGGAATCGCATCTTTTAAATCATACTAAGCATTATTCTGTATATGCTGCCTCATTGGAAAGTTTATTCCAGTGGATGGAAATTGGCAAGATATTAGCACAGGGCAATGACCTATCTCAAAGCGCGCTTATGACATTGGCTGTGGCTGTTATTTCCCCCCTCAGACTATCAGGACTTAATTGCCAGATTATGATGGAAGCTGCAGCAAATAACTTAACCGTGATCCCTACTATTTGCCCGATGGCGGGAACTACATCCCCATTCAGCAAGGATGCGACCCTTCTCCAGGGAAACGTTGAAAATATCTTCCTTGCAGCGATGACTCAAATGCTGAATCCGGGTAATCCTTTTCTCTATGCTTTTGGTCCGTCAGTAAGCAATATGAGGACAGGACATGATCTTTATTACACAATAGACAAGGTATTATGGAAAATCGCATCTACAGAGCTGGCAAAATCATATTCTATGCCTGTATCAGCTGAATGTGGCGGTACTTTATCACATCGCTTTGATATGCAAAGTGGGGCTGAGAGTATGCTTTTTATGTTATCAGCCCAGAATCCGGGTGCCAGTTTACTTGCCGGACTGGGATCGTGCTACAATGCAAACGGACTTTCTTCTGAGATGATAATTATCCAGTCTGAATGGCTTAATGCAGTCAAATACCTTGGTAATGGGATAACTATGGAACACCTGGAAGAAGGATTTGAGAGTATAAAGACTCAAAAACACGGGGGAAACTTCCTTACAGATGACATAACATTGAAACTGCTGGAAAGCAATGAATTTTTTAAAAGTGAACTTCTTGACACATCAGGAGGTTACGAAATCTCTGAGTCTATCCTGGAGAATGCCCATAAGAAAGTAGAAGAGTTGACATCCGGCTATGTGTCACCTGTACCAGCAAAAATCCAGGAAGATCTAAAACGATTTTTTCATGATATTATAAGAGAAAAAATATGAACCATGAGTCTACTCCGAAAATTCATTTCCCCCTACCTGTCTGCCGACAGGCAGGAATCCCCCCTCGCCTATGCGTAGCCGCTACGGCAGAGCAAGGAAGGGGAACTTATTTCAAGTTGCTGATTTACAATGGCTCCCCCTTGGGGGTTGGGGGGAGTAAAACCATTAAAAACCGTAATTTCTACTTTTCAGAGTGGACTCAACCAAATATTATTTAAAAATTTCACATCAATAATTTATAAAAATATGAAAAACAGGATGAGAGAAAGCCAGGTGCTTAAGAAGCTCAGGGCAGGAGGAATTGTCAGTTGCATGAAACTGAACTCTGTTGATGGTCAGATCGCTGAACTTGCAGCGATGTCTGGATTTGACTGTATATGGCTTGACCGTGAACATGCCGCACCGGACTGGTCGGCATTAAGCGCCCAGATATGGGCCGCCGCAGCCCATGATACAGACGTTATGGTAAGAGTTTCAAGGGGGGGCTACAGCGATTATATCAGACCTCTTGAAATAAACGCCACAGGTATAATGGTTCCACACATTATGAGTCTGGAGGATGCAAAAAGAGTGGTCAACATGACACGTTTTCATCCTGTTGGCCGCCGCCCCGTAGATGGAGGAAATGCAGACGGCTTATATACAGCTCTCGACTACAAGGAATATATTCAACAGGCCAATGAACAACGATTCATCGTTTTACAGATCGAAGATCCCGAACCATTGAACGACCTTGAAGCTATCGCAGCTCTCGAGGGATATGATATGTTATTCTTCGGGCCTGCTGATTTCAGCCAGGGTATCGGTGCACCAGGAGAGTGGGATCATCCTGAACTGATCAAAACCCGTAAACTCGTTGCAGAAATGGCTAACAAATATGGCAAATATGCAGCTACAACAGGAAATATCAATAACCTGGAGAATTTAATAAATCTTGGTTATAAATTTATAAATGTGGGAGCCGATGTAGTTGGTCTAATGGATTATTTCAAAAATATAAATGAGAGATTTTCCAAAACTGAAGAAAAACTGGCAAGTAAGAAAGAATAGCAAATTAAGTTAACCACAAAGTTCACGAAGGTATTCACAAAGGAACACAAAGTTATAATTCGAATAACTGATTCTTTGTGTCCCTTTGTGAATACCTTAGTGCACTTCGTGGTAAAATCAAAAAATAAATTTACAAAAAATGATAAAAAGACCCTTAGGAAACACAGGTATTGAAGTATCTGAACTCGCATTCGGAGGAGTTGAAATCGGAATACCTTATGGTATAAATGTAAAAAGTAAAGATGATATGCTCACTGAATCAGAAGCGATAGATCTGCTGCATACCTCATTGGACGCAGGAATAAATTTTTACGATACGGCACGTATGTATGGAGACAGTGAGAGGATCATTGGCAAAGCCTTTAAAAATAAAAGAGACAAGATAGTGCTGAACACAAAATGCGTTCATTTCCGTGATGAAAATGGGAAAATTCCAAAGTATTCAGAACTTAAAAAGATTGTTGAAAATTCATTACATGAGAGTTTGAAAACACTGCAAACAGACTTCGTTGATATTTTCATGCTTCATTCTGTTAATATGGAAATACTGGAAAGTGAAGACGTAATAAGGATATTCTCGGATCTCAGGTGTACCGGAAAGTTCAGGGCTACTGGTGCATCAACTTACGCTCCTGAAGAAACCAGGAAAGCTATTGAAACAGGAGCATGGGATGTAATCCAGTTACCATTTAACCTTATGGACCAGCGCCAGAGTGAATATTTCCCCTTAGCACTTCAGAATGGGATAGGAATTGTAATTCGTTCAGTCTTATTAAAAGGAATTTTAAGTGACAGGGGAAAAAATCTGCATCCGGAGTTACATAAAGTGGAAGCTCATCTTAAAGAATATAATGAACTTATTAAAGAACCTGTTACAGATCTTTCAACCCTGGCTGTAAAGTTTGCCCTTTCCTTCCCGGAAGTAAGCTCAGTCCTGGTTGGTTTGGACCGGATGGATTACCTGCAAAAATCATTAAAAATGGCAGATGGTAATTACCTTGATAAAAGCCAATTGGGAAGAGCAAAGAAATTATCTTATCCCGATCCTGATTTTCTGAATCTTCCTTACTGGAGTAAGATGAAATGGTTGGAATAATTTTCAGGAGGCAGTTTCATAAGCAAATTATATTTAACCACAAAGGACACAAAGGACAACGCAAAGTATTGTATATCATGAATATATACTTTGTGTCCTTCGTGCATACTTTGAGTCCTTTGTGGTAAAAAACAATTGTGAGACAGCCCTTACTGGTCATATTTAGAGATCATAGGTTTAGGTCCCTGACCTACAGGAAGCCAACTGATAATAACTCCTGCTACAATCCCCACAGCAAGAGAAGCAGGTAAAATATATAAAAAACTCGGGCCTGGTGTTCCAAAAATATTTTGCCAGAAAGATATAACAATAGCGGTGACAGAACTTGCAATTGTTCCTGTCCATGCACCAAAAGGAGTAGCCCAGGGGACGAACATGGCCAGAAAAAACATGATAAACAATGGTGCTGTCAGAAGATTGGCCACACGATTTGTTACTTCCAGCAAATTACCCGGAACGATAGATGCATATAAGCTTAAAACTACCACAATAAACCCAACCACTATAGATACGATCTTTGCCAGCCTGAGATTTGTTTTCCCGGTAAATTTCACTTTTCGGAAACGGTTAAGAAAGTCTTCCATAACAACTGCACCGGAAGAATTGACCCCTGCTGAAAGACTAGACATCGCTGCTGCCATTAACCCGGCAATAACAATGCCACTAGCCCATTGCGGCAAGGATGTAATAATAAATTGCGGTAAAAGCTGGTCGGCATTGTTGTAAACAGTCTGGCCTTCCTGCATCAGATGAGGGTTATAAATAAAAAACATAAGCAATGCAAATCCAAGCAATGATAAAAAGCTCAGCACTATTGTATTTGCGATAAGGGAAGTTAGCAGGACTTTACGGGCAGCCTTCACATCACGTGTTGATAAAAACCTCTGGATCGAAATCTGATCTGAACCTGTTGTGCATATCCACCAAATTAATGGGGAAAGAAAGAACCATCCAAAAGTACGTTCACCTGTGGTCTGAAAACCCCACCGCGGAGGGGCCCAATGGTCCATCCAGTGATCAGGCCACCATTCCCCTACTCCACCCAGCTTAATTGTAATTAGGATCAACACTAAAACTGCACCACCAAAAAGAATAAATGTCTGTATTGCATCTGTCAGAACAACAGCTTTAATCCCACCCATTGATGTATATAGAATAGTAATTATACCTATAATCGTTCCCACCCATGGAGTCATGTCCTGACTTAATCCCATTATAGGAATCAATACTTTATCAGTAGTGGCGTAAATAATTATGGCCATCCATAAAAGCCTTAACATCAAAAAAATAGTGCTGCTAAGAGTACGCACACTACCATTAAATCTTCTTTCCAGTATCTCATAGGCACTAGTTACCTTTAACCTCATAATGAAAGGAATGAATAAACCTCCAATTACAAAATACACCACTGGCATCGCTAAAATAAATGCCAGGATCAAAGGGCCATGTTTGATAATTTCTCCGGGAGTGGAAAGATATGAAATAGTGCTTAACAGGGTGGCAAATAAAGACAGTCCCACTGTAAAAGATTTCATAGTACGGCCTCCGAGATGGTAATCATCAGCAGATTTGTTAGTCAGCATATAGATATATCCAATCCCGATCATACTGAGGAAGTAGAATATTATAATTGACCATGCAAGCCAGTTTAACCTGTGAGGTATCCGGCGTTCTATCCGCAACAGGGCATTAGCAGCTTCAATTCTCACTCTTTGATCCGGATCAATGAGAAGTGTTAATAATGAAGGAATATCTTTTTCTGTACCTTCATTGGCCAGCATCATGCATTTCTGCGCTTGTGCTGATGAAACCAGGTCGTTTTCCTCAATTACTGCTCCTTGAATTTCATTTTTTAAAAATGATTTTTCGTCCGCTGTAAATCTATAACCCAGATCTGATAATACTTCTGCTGCATATTTTGAATAATTAACATTTTTGCTTTGTAACAATGATCGTATTTTATCGATCCATTCAATCTGTTCAGAGTTTTGATAGCTTATTTTTGCCATTACTTTCCATATTCCTGTCATGTATAAAGTATCACCTTCTATTGAAGTAAGTTCTTTCTCAAAAATTTCTTTAATCTGACTGGTATAATTAAGAGATATGAGATATTCGGCTGCTTTGATCTTACCCCATCCCTCCCCTTTAATCACTTCTTCCTGTAAAATATCAATAGAATGAGTACGGTCTTCATTGGAAAAAAGATGCTTTTGTGAAGTGCTGTTACCGAAGGATAATGAAAATGGAGGAATTAATAAAAAGAAAATAAGTAGTAACCGGGGATAAATTAACTTCATATTATATTGTTATTATCTGTGTTTATTTTTATACAGTAAAAATCCTGTTAACGCCAATAATGTTATTGCTCCCCCGGTTATATAGGAAATATTTTTTGGTAAAGCAAAACCTTCAGGTGCAAGCAGAAGGTAGGTGGAAATTACCATGGTCATGAAAACAGCAGGAATAAGAGTTATCCAGAAGTTCTTTTTTTCATTTACAAGGTACACTGTTATTGTCCACAACACTATTGTTGCAAGGGTCTGGTTTGACCAGGCAAAATACCTCCAGATTATACTGAAATCTATTTGTGTAAGGAAGTAGCCAATCGCAAAGAGAGGGATACTTATTATTAAGCGATTGACAATCGGGCCTTGTTTTAGATTTGCAAAATCCGCCACAATAAGTCGTGCGCTTCGGAAAGCGGTGTCTCCTGATGTTATGGGAGCAGCTACCACACCCAACAGGGCAAGTATTCCCCCTAATTTTCCCAGCAAAGAATTTGAAATTTCATTAACCACCCATGCAGCATTTCCCTGGTGTTCTGCCATGATACCATTTAATTCGCGTATTCCTCCGAAAAAACTCATACTTATTACTGCCCATATCATTGCAACTAAAGATTCTGTCAGCATAGCGCCATAAAACACCCGCCGGCTGAGCTTTTCATTGGTAATGCACCTTGCCATCAGGGGTGACTGTGTTGCATGGAATCCTGAAATAGCTCCACAGGCGATTGTAATAAATAACATAGGAAAAACGGGAAACTTATCAGCTTCAGAATGAAAATTACGCAGGTTTTCAATAGTCAGTTCCGGGATATGATACCCTTTCACAAATAAAGCAATGATCAAACCTGCAGCCATAAAAAACAAAGCAAAACCAAATACCGGGTAAATCCTTCCGATTATTTTATCAATAGGTAACATGGTTGCCAGTACATAATAAATAAAAACCACCCATATCCAAAAGGTCATACTGGCGAAATCCGGTGTTAACCCGGAAAGAATTTTTGCAGGCCCCATAATAAATACTGCACCTACAATAACCATGAGGACAACGGTAAATGCACGCATAAACTGTTTGGTGGATTGCCCCATATACACACCAACAATTTCAGTAATACTAAGTCCATTATGTTTAATAGACAGCATGCCGGAAAAATAATCATGAACGGCGCCGGCAAATACTCCCCCAAGGATAATCCAGAGGAAAGCAACAGGTCCCCACATGGCACCTGCCACAGCACCAAAAATTGGCCCTAATCCTGCAATATTCAGAAACTGTATAAGGAAAACCTTCCACCACGGAAGGGGGATATAGTCCACCCCATCAGACAATTTATACGCCGGAGTCTGGCGATTACCATCTGCACCGGCAATCTTCTCAATAATCCTGGAATAAAAAAGATACGCAAGAATAAGGATGAAAATTGATGAAATAAATGTAATCATGAGAAATATTCTGTATTAAACCGACTTCCTACTGTTATGTGAATCTCTGTCAACAAAGAACCGGGTATGAACAAATAAAGGCTTCTTATTAAATTGATCAAAAATAGGAAAAAAGTGCAGAGACGCAAAGTCACAATAAAAAATATAGAGAAATGAATCTGTTTTATTATTTAATCTAGTATAAACCGATTGTGTGGTTGGGTATTGTTAGATTATAGAACTTAATATAAATGTCAAAATATATTTAACCACAAAGGACACAAAGTATACACAAAGTACGCGAAGTTTATATTAATGATTAATAATACTTTGTGCGCTTTGTGTTGTCCTTAGTGTCCTTTGTGGTTAAAAACCCTTTTAGGACAGTCCTGAAAATTAAAAAATCATAATCTCTATAATAAAATCAGCTACAATAAAACTTTATCATTATTAGCACCAGAAGAAAATCCATCACTATAAAATTTTTCATGAACATTAAAAATTAAAATATTAGTTTTGCCAATTCAAAAACCAGTTCGTATTGAACTTAGTGACATGATATTTGTTGGTAATATGCAAGACCTGAATGATACTGGTTAAGGCAATTATGGAGCATTTACCACCTGTAGGAGATTAAAGTAACATTAACAAACAATATAAAAACACAAAGTAATATGGAATTATTTAAACCATTGGGTAATTTGGAATCTGAAAAGAAAGAAATTAAAACTGAGGGGGAAGCTGAGCGTGTTAAAGTGCTAATACTTGGCTCAGGCCCTGCAGGATATACAGCTGCCATTTACTCTGCGCGTGCAAATCTCAGTCCTGTTTTATACGAAGGACTTCAGGCCGGAGGACAGTTAACAACCACCACCGAGGTGGAAAATTACCCGGGCTATCCTGAAGGTGTTTCGGGTATGGGAATGATGGAAGACTTCAAAAAACAAGCGGTACGTTTCGGCGCAGATGTAAGGTGGGGAATTGCAACTTCAGCTGACTTCAGCAAAAAGCCATCTAAAGTCATTATTGATGAGAAAAAAGTCATTCTTGCTGATGCAGTTATAATTGCGACGGGTGCTACAGCGCAATATCTTGGACTGGAGTCAGAAAAGAAATACATGGGTTTCGGGGTATCAGCCTGTGCAACCTGTGACGGATTCTTCTACAAAGGAGCTGATGTTGCAGTGGTTGGCGGAGGAGATACAGCCTGTGAGGAAGCTCTTTACCTCTCCGGTATCTGCAACAAAGTATATATGATAGTCAGAAAGCCTTTTCTCAGAGCGTCAAAAATAATGCAGGAAAGGGTATTTAACAATAAGAAAATACAGGTATTGTTTGAACATGTCACTAAAGAGATCGTTGGTGACAATGCAGTTACAGGAGTAATTTTAACTAATGCAAAAGGGGAAGAAGTAAAAGTGGATATAAAAGGATTTTTCGTTGCCATTGGTCATAAGCCTAATTCCGATATATTCCCCGGCCTGGAAAAGGACCAGGTTGGCTATATTAAAACTATCCCGGGAACCTCAAAAACGAATATTGAAGGAGTATTTGCATGCGGGGATGTGCAGGATCCGGTGTACCGGCAGGCTGTAACTGCTGCAGGAACGGGATGTATGGCAGCGATTGATGCGGAGAGGTATTTGTCGGGAAAAGGGTTGGTACATTGAAGAAGGGATCAAGGGGATCAAGGGGATCGAGGGATCTCCACCTTCGCTTCGCTACGGCGGATAAAAAAGGGATCAAGGGGATCAAGGGGATCAAAGGGATCAAAGGGATCGGGGGATCGAGGCGTCTTATAAGTTAATCTTCCAGGTAACCAAATTTCCCGTTATAATAATCATCATAAGCCTGCTGTATCTCTTCTCTGGTATTCATCAGGAAGGGGCCGCCGCTTGCCAGGGGTTCGTCAATGGGCTCACCGCACATTACCAGGATTTTACAATTATCCAGGGCTTCAATGCTGATGAGTTCCCCTATATTTTTAAATAAAACAAAATGATTGACAGGAGCTGAAGTTTTCCCGTTAACCCTTATATTTCCTGAAACAACCAAAATGCCGGTATTAAAATGTTCCGGCAGAGTAAAATCGATCACAGCCTCTTTTTGCAGTGAAAGAACATATAATTCAACCGGTGTGAAGCTTTTTGCAGGTCCTTTAACTCCTTTGAAGGTTCCTGAGATTATATCAGCATGCCCGGCAGTTTTGTCAAATTTGTATTTCCCCATCTGTTGATTCTCAATTCCCTGGTATGCGGGTGACGACATCTTATCTGCAATACGCAGGTTTACCCACAGCTGCACCATCTGCATATTTCCGCCATTTCTGCTGAATTCCTGTTCATGAAATTCATTATGCAGGATACCGCTGCCGGCTGTCATCCATTGCACGTCCCCCTCGGCAATCACTCCGCCATTACCGGCGCTGTCGCGATGTGCAATTTTACCCTGGAACGCGACAGTAACCGTTTCCAGGCCGCGATGCGGGTGAGCTCCTATCCCACGTGGTTTTTCTCTTGGCGGGAAATAGTATTCCGCATTGTAATCGAGCAGGAAGAACGGACTCATTCTCTTCTCCCCGAAACGGGGGAAGAAATTATGCACCCTGAATCCGTCGCCCACCATGTGGGGAGCGGGAGGAGGGATGACTGTTTCAGTTTGTTTGGGATTGGATTTCATATATTATCAAGGGTATAATAATTTGAGATCGCTCACAATGTGTATAATAAAAACAAATGTGTAACTATTATTACTTAAAAATGATAACAATATCCAATTATAAAATCCAATCCCGATCCCACAGGATTTGAAATCCCCGGATCTGAATTTGTATGCGTGCTTTCAGACGGATTGTATTCATATTTCACATTATAATACCTTAATCCCATATTCCATGATCCTCTTTCCGAAAAATGGGAGTGGAAAATAAAAGAACCATGGAATCCGAAAGCTGGATTGTATTTATATTTATAAACCGATCCTCCTGCTTTTGAAGCATCTATGTCCATATTCCCCAGTAAATAGCCTCCTATGCCTCCTCCAAGCTTAAAATGAAAGTAATCTCCACCTTTTATCGGGATAATAAGAGCAGGAGTAATTAATACATTCATTCTTTCAAAACTTGCACTGGCATTGCTTAAAGTTCTTGATAAGGAACTTGACTGGTAATACATATAAAGTGACAGGTCAAAGTTTTTGCTGAATGTATGGCCGGCTTCTGCACCAATAGCAAATCCTCCACCAGTACTAAGTGTAACATCATCTCCATTTTCGTCAACAAAAAGATCCACCTTTTCAAAACCTAATCCTCCACCCATTGAGAGTCCGATCCTGGATTTCGGTTTTTCCATGGATATGATCTGAGGGATAAGCGGGCGTAAACTCCCCCCTTCAATCACCGCTTTTCCTGAAACAGAATCAACAAGTTCAAGGACCGGGATAGCCGACCAGAAACCCATATTCAGATATCCTTTAATGTAATACGATTTACCAGGCTCAAGAGAAAGCTTAAGTCTGGCTTCAGATCCTGTGTAACAGGAAAAAGTATATTCACCAGGATTAACCATGTAAGAATACCAGGAATTGTTACGAAGTAAAACAACCGGTTCATTATTCGCCAGGATCTTCATTCTGACACCTGATCCTGCATAATTAGGAAGCCTGTAAAAATACACAATTGCAGATTCATCATGCTGATCCTGCCCGTTTAAATTCTGTGAACTGATTATTAGTGAAGCAACCAGACTAATGACAACCAGAAAAATTCGCATAATAGTATTGAATTTATAATAAACTGCTTAAGGTTCTAAAAACATAATCATTTCTTATTTCTAAAGAAAGAGAAATAAATTATATATGTAAAGATAAATAATTATTATAGGATTGTTAAAGGTCTTTAAAATTTAATTAATTAAATCAGCACCTGCCTGTCGGTGAAAAGGCAAAGTGAGGTTCAATCTTAATTTATTTCATCATTAAAAAATTGATTATAAGAAATAATTCTTTACTTTTATTTTTCTTTTAACAATACTTCGTTATATTTTTATAACACACTGATAATTAATATTTTAATGATTCTTTTAAATTGCATATGTTATTAGTAATCAATATTTTGCGCCTTTGCGCCTCTGCGTTTTATTTTAATTTAACGAACTATTAATTTTAAACAAAAGCTTATAAATATTTAATATCATAAAATAAATTTTTCATCATTACATTCCTATATTCTTCCATTTAAAATCATTGATTATTATGAAAAAATTCATTGTTTTATTAGTAGCATTTTTCTTATTTGGGGATATATTCCTTCCCCTGAATATAATAGCCCAGGCACCTCAAAGAATGAGCTATCAGGCAGTAATCCGAAATGCACAGAACAACTTAGTCATAAATACTCAGGTAAGCATACGGATTAGCATTCTTCAAGGTACTGAAGACGGGTCTGCAGTATATATAGAAACCCAAACTCCAACCACAAACCCAAATGGTTTGATTAGTATTGAAATTGGGACAGGAAACACTATTGATGATTTTTCTGTCATTGAATGGAAGAACGGGCCCTATTTTATAAAGACAGAGACTGATCCTTCCGGAGGAACAAATTACACTATTACTCATATCAGTCAGTTGCTGAGTGTACCCTACTCAATATATTCAAACAGCACAGGGGAATTAAAAGGAAATATTTCCGGAAGCCAGATTACAGATCTCATGGATTTTATACCTGAGGAAACCGATCCTGTATTTGGCAGCTCCCTTGCAGTTGATATAAGTGAGGAAGATACTACCAGATGGGGACAGGTTCCACAATACAGTATTGCCGATATCTTAAATACAGGCAATGCAGCCAATGGTAAAGGTGTTGTTTCCCTGGGGCCAACAAGTATTAATGTCATTGGAGCCGCTCCTTCTACCCAGGCAATACTAGACATAAGTTCTTCCACCATGGGTGTGTTACTACCCAGGATGAACAGACTGGAAATTGAACAGATCACAAATCCTGAAGCAGGACTTATTGTAATGGATACTACAGGAGGTATCTTTAACCTGTTGATATACAATGGGAATGAATGGTCCAAACTAGTTAATACCAGCTCTCCGGATTACGGACTTATATTATGGAATGAGTTAGGGAGTGAAGAGGAGATCAGTGAGAGTAAAATAGGTCCCGGAGGAGAGATTATTGGTACTTCTTACGCTTTTGAACCTGCAAAATCAGGAAATGGTTATGTCAGGAAAGCAACCGGCGATAACTATGTAAAGTTCCCCGGGTCAATACTGCAGAACCTGAAAAAGCGGGGGACTGTGGAGTTATGGATAAATCCCAAAGTATCAAATCCGGTACCTTACAGTTATGGTGTTTTCCCTTTGTTTGGGAACACTTTCGGCACAAACAGCCATGTTTATATTGCATGGGGTGATGGTGTCTCAGGGACAGGATTTTATGGATCAGTGAATTTCGATGGAACAGGTCATAGTACTCCATTTGAAGCAACCCAGTTTGTTGCCACACCCGGAACCCCGTTCCACGTTGCCATATGTTGGGATATAGACGGAATAGAAGGGAGCACGAATACTATAAGGCTTTTCAGGAATGGAGAACTTATCGGCACTTCGGATGCAACATGGGATCCGGACAACACTACTGTCACTTACGATGGTTTTGCATTGGGCATGGGGCCGGATGGAAACGGGTATGACAAATACATTGTTGACAACCTGAAAGTCTGGAATCATGCACGTGTCACATTTGCTGAAGTACAAAGCACTACCATCCTGGCAGGAGATCTTGAGGTTCAGGGAATTATTAAAGGTGATATCGAAGTAGACAAAGTCCATGTATCCCAGATTACAGGACTTCTGGGACAGGGTTTTACGATGAATTTTCCGGATATTATCGATAATCTTGCATCTTTTGAAATACCTTCCATAATGACATTCAATGATAAAGTGGTGGTGATCAGTGGCCCTGGAACCGAAACAGAGAGAATATCTACCCCTACTTATTATAATCCAACCAGGGAAATGCAATATTACAAGGAATATCCGGGTGTCACAATGGAGTACCCATTTATTTTCGAGGTTTCCAACCCAACAGATGTCAGCAACCTTAAAGCGTGGTTCGACAATCCATCCGCATCCGAAGCAGATGCGGCACTCATTATCAGGAACCTTGCAGGTACCGAAACCTGCAGATGGGCTTTCCATAATTATGTACCTGACGGATACGAACCTGGTAATGATGGCAGGACCAGATTTACAATTAAACATAACGGATACCCGGATAATATTAACGGTTGTGAGTTTATCGGTAGTTTCGGATCACTGCATTCCTACAATCCGGAAACAGACACAAGAGTTGATATTGAGAGTTTTGATACAGGAGACCGTTTTTCCCCCCAGGTGGATTGGGATATGGAGAACAGGACAATTACCTTAACTTATGATTTCCAGGAAGGCTATCAGATTTATAACTGGGTCAAAGCAACAATAGCAGGAACAGATCCCAACAGGGCTTTTTCCGTTATACAAACAACTGACGGCATCACTGAAATATCCAGAAGAAACTATTTCGAAGCTATACCTATCAAGTATGAGCATTTTTACGGATTCGGCCAGGATTCAAAATTAAAGGCCAGAATAGTGATAGCGTATGGTTATTGGGAAGATGCATGATGCAAAAGCTTCATTAATTATTAAAATTTAGATTGCTTCTCATGCAAGAATAAGTAAACGGGGATATGTATTTGATACAGCAGAAATATTCCTTCTCTCAAGTGAAGAATTGATCAGGTGTCAGCTATTTAAAATTAGTAATGCAAAAAAATTAAATCGCACAAGCGATTGATTTTATATTTACATTTACATTATTATGAGTCGTTGGTTAATATTTACCGGAATTTTATTATTTATAACAGGTGTAATTCTGCATTTTGCTCCAGGAATTTTCAGCTGGTTCGGGAAACTTCCGGGTGACATACGAATTGAAAGGGAAGGAAGCAAAATATTTATCCCTGTTACATCTATGTTGCTGATCAGCATTATTTTAACCATCATAATTAACATATTCCGGTTTCTGAAAAAGTAAGATCAGAAATCTTTTCTCACAGGTTACAATAAAATTCTACAACTATATTATTGATAAACAGTAATAAGGACAGGTCTATGTTTCAGTTTCCCGAATAAAACATTACAAGAATCAGGGAATCAACAGACAGGTAAATGCAAAATTATATCACTGATTCGCATTAAATATTTTTAAATTTTCCAATTTTTTATTAACTTATTTCTCATTTCAATCTATTTATCATGTAAAAAACATGATTAAAAATTATAAATCAGATTATTAGCTAATATTTTTTAAGATATTAAGGAGGAGCTGAAAATGAAAAAACACATATTAAAAACCCTCTGTGAAGAAATTTTAAAATCGAGTGTTATTGATAATGATTTGTACTTAAAATATGATGTTAAGCGCGGTTTGAGGGATTTAAGCGGGAAAGGAGTTTTAGCAGGATTAACAGAAATATCGGAAGTAAAAGGAACAGAAATACAAAATGGGAATATATATCCTGTTGAAGGAGAGTTGAGATACAGGGGAATTGAAATAAATAAAATTATTGAAGGATTTATTACAGATGAAAGATTTGGATTTGAAGAAGTTATTTATTTACTGTTATTTGGTTATTTACCCAATGCAACACAATTAAATTTGATCAAAGATATTTTAAGTGAATATCGAAAGCTCCCTGAAGGTTTTGTAAGGGATATAATAATGAAAAATCCCAGCAAAGATGTCATGAATGCGTTATCAAGAAGTGTTTTAGCTTTATATAGTTTCGATGAGAATTCAGATGACACAACTTTGGAAAATGTATTGAGACAATCACTGTATTTAATTTCAAACTTTTCACTGATTGCAATATATTCATACGCCGCAATTTCTTATTACTTTAAAAATAAAAGCCTGATAATTCATAAACCAGTAAAAGATTTGTTAATCGCTGAAAACATTCTTCATATGTTAAGGCATGATAATAAATATACAAAATTGGAAGTTGTTCTGTTGGATCTGGCGCTTGTATTGCATGCCGAACATGGAGGTGGAAATAATTCCACATTTACCAACCATGTGGTTTCTTCATCAGGAACTGACACTTATTCAGCGGTAGCATCTTCTCTTTGCTCTTTAAAAGGCCCCAGACATGGCGGGGCGAATATTAAAGTAGCCCGGATGATGGAAGATATTAAAAAAAATGTCACTGATTGGAAAGATGAAGATGAAATTGGCACATATCTTAACAAAATACTATTAAAACAAGCTTTTGACGGACAAGGATTAATTTATGGGATTGGTCATGCTGTTTATTCATTATCTGATCCAAGGGCTGTAATTTTAAAGAAATATGCAAAAAAACTTGCAGATGATAAAGGATTAAGTGAGGAGTTTGATTTATATTCAAGAATAGAAAAAATAGCACCACAGGTAATATCGGAGCATAGAAAAATGTATAAAGGAGTAAGTGCCAATGTCGATTTTTATTCAGGATTTGTATATAGAATGTTAGATATCCCTCCTGAATTATTTACACCATTATTTGCAATAGCCAGGATAACAGGATGGAGTGCACACAGACTGGAGGAGATTGCCAATAAGGGGAAAATTATCAGACCTGCTTATAAAAGTGTAGCACCAAAAAAGAAATATATTAAATTAATAGACAGATAAACAAGATCGCAATATTTATATATCATGAAAAATTCATTAAATATTATTACAGGAGTCATCATTATTTTCTGGATTATTCTTTCTTCCTGTACATTTAATAATGATGTAAAATATTCCATAAGCCATTCATCTGCTGATATAAGGTGGCCTTTAATTGAGCTTCAAAATGTCTCTCATCACCTGGTTTTCAAGGAGCAAGGCAAATATGCCAGTTTTCCGACACTTGCCATCGATCCCGGGAATGACTATCTCTACACAAGATTTACTGTTAAAGATTCAATATCACATGTAGGGAAGGAATTAAACGAACGGATTATTACTATGGAAAGCCGTGATGGAGGTGTAACCTGGCATTCTATCGAAGTTTTTCCTTTAACAGCTTTGGATTCGCGTCCTTTACGACCAGGATTGTTGAGAACAGGACAGAATAATGAAACTCTGCATGGAGGAGCGTTTAAAATGCCTGACGGTGCGCTGGCACGTATCGGACATTACTGGAGACGCTGGCTGCCGGTTGAACGATTACCCGAATTCGAAGGCAGATACGAAATCATGCGTGGTGAAGTAAACAGGGGACCAGGTCCTGAATTTTTTGCCTATAATAGTGGCGGATACCTGGAGCGGTCTGAGGATAATGGGAAAACCTGGCAACATACTGATATTTCTGAGTTGGATACATATGCATCTTTTTCTTCGCCATGGTCATACGATCAGTTGCCTGACGGAACTGTGATCCGGACATTTGCTGTTAAAAAATCAGCTGATGATCTATTAAAGGTAGTTGCTGTAATTACCCATAATGGCCGTACTGCACAATTAGTGGATGTAATGGGTAATGAGCCGGGTTACAGGTTCACGGAGGAATCTTTGCTGCATGTCACCAGTACTGGAGTAATATGGATGTTAACACGTGTTCATGATACTATTAAGGAAAGAGAGCATAATAACCTATGGCAAGCTGTATCCTATGATGGAGGACGGAGTTGGACATCCATACCATCGCCAATTAATATAGGTAGGAGCCCGGCAAGCGGGTTGGTTCAACTTGATGACGGAAGACTTATACTGGTTGCAGGTCACAGACGTTCACCCCATGCCGGAATTCATGTTCTGATATCGGAGGATGAGGGTCTTACCTGGCGCCACGACCGTCGCATTGCCCTTCGGCAGGACGGTCATGGTTTTGACCTGGGCTATCCCTGCGCTGTAAAAATGAGTGATGGTACCGTGGTTGCTATATACTATTTTTCCACTGCAGAGGAAGTAGAAAAGGAAGGATATAATACACGTTCTATCATTGCCACACGTTTCAGGGTGCCGGAGTTTGATTAGTAAAATGCTTTTAACCTGTATTTTAATCAAACAATAAATAAAATTCAAATATCTGATTAGGGACCTGTATTTGTTCCCAATTTCTCCATATCTTTAAAATGGATAGTGTCTCAATTTTTTCCCTTCCGGAATGATAATTCCGGTTTCTGCTCATATGGTAAAGAATATAAAGCTCCACGATGATACTCTTAAAGCTTATTCCAGTCCACTTATATTATTAATCAGGTACACAAAGAATGAAAAACAGAATTTGGTACCCCTTTGGAAATAATTGAAAAACCTGGAAGTAAAAATGATTATTTACAGCCTATTTATGAATTAGAACAAGAACTCTACAGGGCTGGGTAATAATCTAAATTCAACTTACTTTTTGGTAACTTACTTTTTGGTAACTTACTTTTTGGTAACTTACTTTTTGGTAACTTACTTTTTGGTAACTTACTTTTTGGTAACTTCAAAATTATTTATTATTATTGCTGGAAATAAATGTGATGAAACCTCCATGATTGTGGCAAACGCAACCAATCCGCAAATTGGCGGAGAGCTCGGCGAAGCCAAACACGTATGAACAAAATTATGGAGGTTCCATCCGACCACTGAAATAAATTTTATACGGATGAAAACTCCTTTTACATTTGGGAAAATTGCCATAGATAAGGATTTTACTGACAGGGAAAAGGAAACTGAAAGGTTGACACGAAATTTTGTTTCACTTACCCATACTATCCTGATTTCACCCCGAAGATGGGGAAAATCTTCCCTCGTAACTAAAGCTTCAAATATAGCTGCAGAAAAAAATAAGAGCTTACGGTTCTCCTTTATTGACCTGAATAATGTAAGGACTGAAGAACAGTTTTATCAAAACCTTGCAACCGAAGTCTTAAAAGTTTCATCGGGCAGGATTGAAACTATTATGAATACCGCGAAAAAATTTCTGGGAAGTTTTATTCCAACCATCACCATTAGCCCAGATCCTGAAAGTAGTTTCCAGTTAGGTGTTGACTGGAAGGAGGTAAAAAGACAGCCGTCTGAAATTTTAAACCTCGCTGAAAAAATTGCCATAAATTCCAGAACAAACTATATCGTTTGTATCGATGAGTTTCAGAATATCTCGGAATTCGAAAATCCGGAAGCATTTCAGAAAATGCTTCGGGCTCATTGGCAAAAACATCAAAATGTATCATACTGCCTGTATGGCAGTAAAAGACATATGCTGATGAAAGTATTTACTTCACCCTCTATGCCTTTTTATAAATTCGGGGATATTGTTTTTCTTGAAAAGATCCCTGCACCTGACTGGATTAAATTTATTGCCGGTCGTTTTACTGAAACCGGAAAAAGCATTGGAAATGATGAAGCAGCATTAATCGCTGAATTAACAGAATGTCATTCGTATTACGTACAACAATTAGCACAGCAATCCTGGTTACGGACACAAAGAAATTGTAATCGGAATATTGTTATTGAAGCATTTGAAGATTTAGTGTTGCAACTCAGCATGCTTTTTCAAACAATTACAGGTGAATTAAACAATAATCAATTAAACTTTCTGAAGGCAGTGCTTAATAAAGTCGAACAGTTAAGTTCCGTTTCAACAATAACGGAATATCAACTGGGAACATCGGCCAATGTGTTAAAAATAAAGAAAGCATTAATAAATAAGGAAATTATTGACATACAGAACGATGTTATTGAATTCCTGGACCCGCTTTACAAGTATTGGTTAAGAAAATATTTTTTTAAATTATGACGAAATTAAAACAGCTCCGTAAGCTGTACTGTTTTATTTACAATCGGATATGAGGGTTTAAGCATTGAGGAATATTTAAACAAACTTATTATCAATGGCATTAAAGTTCTTTGCGATGTCCGCAAAAATGCCTTAAGCATGAAATATGGTTTCAGCAAATCCCAGTTAAGAAATGCTGCCGAAGGTGTTGGAATTAAATATGTGCATTTACCTGATCTTGGTATTGAATCGGGTAAAAGGCAGGAACTTCATACGCAGTCTGATTATGATAATTTATTTCTCCAATATCGGCAAGTAGTTCTGACAAAAACCTACAATCAACAGGAGAAGATTATTCAGTTGTTGAATACCCACAAACTCGTTGCCCTGACATGCTTTGAAGCAAATATTTATCAATGCCACCGGAAACACCTGGCAGAATTCATAACAGGTCGGTGCGGATGCGAATTAAAGCATATCTGATATGGCAGTGTTCAAAATGCAGGAAGAGTGGAACAATAACTGGTTGTTAGGTACGAGGTGGGATAATTTGAACGAAACTACTACCGGATATTATTTAGAACCTCTATAAATTAACGAAATTAGTGTCTAATTTAGTGTCTAATTTAAGTGTCTAAAAACACAAAACCCCTTGATTATCAAGGGGTTTTATTTTAAGAAAGCGGTCTGGACGGGGCTCGAACCCGCGACCCTCGGCGTGACAGGCCGATATTCTAACCAACTGAACTACCAGACCTTTTTATTCTCTGCAAAAGTAATCGTTTTTTTTGTTTCTGAAAATACCATCCGACATTTTTTTAACTACCTTGCACCCAAAATAACAAACCCTCACCGACAATGTCTCTTGAAATCAGAGAAGTAAGCTGTAAAAGTGATTTACGGCATTTCATTTTCCTCCCCGAAAAGATTCATAAAAACCATAAAAACTGGGTCCACCCTTTATACATAGATGAATGGATTTTCTTTAACAAAAAGAAAAACAAATCCTTTGCCCTGTGTGATACTATACTGGCTCTTGCATGGGAAAATGAACGCCCCGTAGGGCGGATCATGGGCATCATTAACCACAGGTATAACAATACTCATATTGAACAGAATGCCCGCTTCTGTTTCCTCGATTGTAACGAAGATATTGCCATTGCAAGGTCATTGCTAAAGTATATTGAAGACTGGGCAGGGAAAAAGGGTATGACAAAATTAGTCGGACCCCTCGCCTTCTCAGACAAGGATCCACAGGGAATCCTCACCGAAGGATTTGAAGAACCGGTTCTGATCGCAATGAATTACAACTTTCCATGGATGAAGGATTACCTTGAGCAAACAGGATTTGAAAAAGAAGTGGACCTTGTTTCCTATAAAGTGAAAATCCCGGAAAGAATACCGGAATATATACAAAAAGTATATGACCGGATCATCACTTCCAACGGTTATATTCTTCATGAATTCACAAGCCGGAAATCCCTTAAACCATGGATTGTTCCTATATTCCGCCTTATCAACGAGACATATAACCATATTTATGGTTTTATTCCACTGACTGAACAGGAAATGCATGAAATGGCTTCCCGATATCTTCCTGTCTTGAATCCCAGGTTTATAAAGATTATTTCAAACCCGGAAAATGAAGTTATTGCATTCGTAATAAGCATGCCCGAACTGAGTGAGGGAATCAGAAAAGCAAAAGGGAGGATACTACTCTTCGGTTGGTATTTTATTTTATCAGAAAGCAAAAAAACCAAGCTGTTAACTATGCTCCTGGGAGCAATTAAAGAATCGCAAAGGGGAAAAGGCCTCGACTCCATCCTGGGTATGAAAATTCTTGAATCAGCTCACCAGACAGGTATGAAAGTCATGGACAGCCACCTGATCCTGGAGTACAACACCAGGATGCGCTCCGAATATGAAAGGATTGGCGGTACAATCAATCGTAGATTCAGGGTGTTTGGAAAAATTCTTTAAAAATCAAGCTGATAATCCTGATCATTTCATCTCCCACTACTTATACCTAAACATTTTTTCACTTCGTCAATAATTTGACATCATTTATCAAATGCTCAGAACAAATGTCTTTGTATTATGTTACTAGGTTAATAAAATACTTAAAGACCCAAATATATGTTTCTGAAAAATCTACTCAGCCAAATCCAATCATTACAAATCGCAAACAACAAAGAAGGTAAAAAGAAGTACCTGTATATCCTTGAATTGATTATAGTAGGAATAACCTATGTAATTTTCGTGGCATTATGGAAAGTATTCATTGAACCGGACGTAGTGATCATACCGGATTTCTATTACCTGGGTCTGTTGAATATTTTTCTGTGGAGTCTCTTCTACAAATTTACTGTCATCGTCAAGGTTCCACGAACCCAGCGATATCTCCAGATACTGTTCCAGTTTGTTAAAGTGGCATTTATAAGCTTGATCACCCTGATGCTTTTCAGGTATTTGTTTGGGCTGAGATCAGTCAGTGTGATTTTTATTCTTTTGTACGCCGGATTCAACCTCTTTGTGATCTTTCACATCCGTGTAATATCCTATTCCATCTTTAAAACATACAGAGGCAGAGGACAGGATCTGCATCATGTGATAGTTATAGCCGACTGGTATTCCGAAGCGTTTATTCAGAAGATACTGGATGAAAAAGAATGGGGATTTAAAATCAGTAAGGTAATTACCAGTTCAAAACTGATCATGAAAAAATTTGGCGAATCCCTTGAAATTTTACCAAAGAACGTTAACATCAAACAAATTATGGATAATGAAGTCATTGACGAAATTATCTATTGTAAGGGAAATATAAAAGAAGAAGAGATACTCGAACTCTCCAGGGCATGCAATGAAGTGGGTGTATTATTCCGCTTGCAATCAAGTCTTTCCCCTCTTGAAGATTTTCAATTCAGATTAAGAACGTTAAATAATTCAGGTCAACCCGATCTTGTTGATCAACCATCTAACAGCATTTCTCTGTTTTTCAAGCAGCTTAGTGATATTTATTTCTCCTTCACCATGTTAATCCTTCTGTCCCCGTTATTCTTATTTATCGGTTTGCTGATCAAAATGGATTCCAAAGGACCGGTATTTTTCCTTCAGGAAAGAGTAGGTTTAAGAGGACGTCGGTTTAAACTCATAAAATTCCGTACAATGATAACAAATGCGGAAAAACTGCTGGATCAGCTGATGGAAAAAAATGAAGCCGACGGGCCGGTCTTCAAGATAAAGTCAGACCCCCGCATTACCCCTATCGGTAAGATATTAAGGAAAACAGGATTAGATGAACTACCTCAACTGTATAATGTTTTTATAGGCGATATGTCGCTTATCGGCCCCCGGCCGCCCCTTCCTTCAGAGGTGGAAAAATACGAAAGATGGCAGCTTAGAAGGTTATCTGTAAGGCCCGGCATTACATGTACATGGCAGATTGTACCTAACCGTAATGATGTGAAATTCGAGAAATGGATGCGGCTTGACCTGCAATATATAGATAACTGGAATCTTATGAAAGACATGAATTTATTCGTCAGAACCGTGAAAACCTTCTTTACAGCCCCGGGACATTAATAATCAGTCATCCACATCCCTGTGACAGGATTCTCAAAAATGAACATTTTCCGGTAAATATGGTTTATTTATCAGAATAACGAATAATGTTTATCATCATCAGTTAAAATCTGAACATTAATTAATAAATACTCTTTAAAATTCTCAAAATATGTATAAGAACAAGTTCTTACTATTCAGAAGTGTCAGTATTATTTTGATTGTCTTTACAAGCTTCTCTTGTGTGCCATTAAAGAAGGTTGCCTATGTTCAATCTGAAGATAGTGCAAAAAAGGAGGCAGCTGAATCTGCACATTATAATGGTAAACCCATCGACAACCTTATCCGTCCCGGTGATGAGCTTTACGTCAGGATTACCAGCGCTGACGATGAGAATACAAGTTTTACAGCTCAGACACAACCCGGTGGAATTTATGATCCTACCTTGCTGAGTTATACGGTAAGTGATGATGGCTCCATCAAGCTTCCCTATATTGGGAAAATTTATCTTTCCGATCTTTCGCTGGAAGAAGCTTCGGACAGTATTGAATCTTCATTAAGCCAGTACTTGTTTTACCCATCAGTTTTCCTCCGGTTTATGAACACAAAGGTAACGGTTCTGGGAGAGGTTGACAGACCTGGGGTTTATGTATTTAATTATAAGAATATAAACATTCTCCAGGCACTGGCTTATGCCGGTGATATTTCCGACTATGGTAACCGTAGTAATGTTCTGCTTATAAGAGAAGATGGAATTACCAAAACAAAGTATTATATTGATGTTACCTCAGACAAGTTATTTGAGTCAGAACACTACCTGATAAAATCCAACGATGTATTATATGTAGAACCTTTGAAGAGGAAAAAATGGGATATGAGAACGGTTCCTTACAACCTGATCCTTTCTGTTATTTCAACTGCCATTCTGATTCTCACCTTTGTCAATACGAATTAGTATTTACGCAGAACGGTTAAAAAGTTTCGGGAAAATTTCAGAAACAAATATTTCAGGAATTCACCAGTATATTTTAATATGCCCACTGATACTTCCCTTCTTCCATAGAGATCATGATGTCCTATTAACAATTCCCTTTCTATCTCTTTTGCAAGGTCATAACGTTTATATTTTACCGCCAGGTTATAAAGATCTTTTGTTAATGCATAGGAGGACAGGTTATATGGTTGTATTTTATAAAACTCTCCACTGACTTTCTTCTGTGGGAATGCTTCACATGTGCTCAATTTACCTATGATCTCCAGAGATGCCATTGTAGAAATACATTTTCTGCACCGGCAACAATTGTAGTGTCCCCCATCATTTTCGGTACAAACCCTTAAATTTTTAATAGCAAAATCATCTCCGGCAACCAGGTCAGCCACTTTAAACCCCCTGCCCTTTTCTGCACCATCATGAATAATTTGTTGTTGTTCCGTTGACCAGTAGTGATCCAGCATAAATGAGCTTCCAACAGGAATATGAGCACCGTAGGAATGACTGGAAGCAATATATATTTTACCCAGTCCGCCAGCCAATGATAAAGCTGTAGCTGCCAGCCCGGCTCCATGGTAATATTTTGGCCAGTCGAGATCAAAATAATCCCTGAAATTAGTTCTTCCGTGTATTAATTCCATTTCATAATGCGCACAAACATTTTTCATATTCTGCAAAACATCCTGTTCCTGGTTATGTGAATACCTGGATAATGGTAATTCAAGCCCCTGCATATAAATAAGATGCGTGAGATTATTTCTTCGGTTTTTCAATAAGGTGTAAAATGAATCCACTCCTAAAGAGAAAAACTGTCCGGCAGCATCGGAGGTCTTAATTCTCTCCGTTACGCCATGGTGATGAATAGAAACTTTTTGAAATATTCCCGGATACCAGTTTGTGAAAATATCCTGAATGTTGGTCGCCCCGGAAATTAATTTTTCAGACACACCGGGTTGTAATACGAGATCTTCACCCATTTGCATTGCCGGAATTAATAGTACCGGAAAAAAAGGATCAGCGGTTGCATTGATAAATGTCTTAAATGCAGCGGGGTACTCGAAAAATAATTCAAATATTTTGCCTGCTGAAGATTCAACCACTCCGACCAGCTTAATGTGATTCTCAGTTTCTGTAGTAAAGACCTTCAGAAGTTTCATAATTTAAAAAGTATATTACAGGAAATTAGAGTAACAGTCGTTGCAATAAATAATTTTACTTTAAACCAAACAACCAAATTCATAATAGGTTCAATTCTTTTACCACTTTTATTTTCCTGATAAGATGAACTTTGATAAGGTTTTATTGTTTATTTCAAAACTAAATCTGATCAATTTACCATGGCAGAACAAATTTCAAAAAGGAAAACCGGTAAAAAAAGCAGGTTTATGCATGACAGTCTCTGTATTTTAACCTTACATAACAATTTAATTTAACACAAGTGAAGATCAAATCTGTCCGCAAGGATATTCTGAAAAACAAAGTAATTCTTACTGCAGAAATTGAATCAGACAGTTTTCCGGGTTCAAGATCGGTTTTCTTTTCCTATCCGGAGGAATTTCATGATTATATTCCTGAAAATACTGACCCTTTCTTACCTGCTGCGCTTATACCGTGTATGATGAATAAAGAAGACCTGGAGATTATCCCTCCTTTGTCAACCAGGTTGTTTGAAAATCAATCTGTCATTCAGGATATTTTTACAGTGTGGTTTCCGGAAAAATTTAGTAAGGTACATGTAAGCTGTACAAACAAAACGGATAACAATACAGACCGGAAACCATCCCGGAATGCTTCCTTTTTTTCACTGGGAGTTGATTCCATGTATTCCATGTTAAAAAATCTTCCGGAAAATAATCCTTCTGACAGCAGGGAACTTTCGGGTCTTATTTATATGAAAGGACTTGAACTCCCTTTAAGTTTTTATTCAAAAGGACAGGACAAAGCGGTGATTGAGAGAGTTAAGAAAGTTGCGGAGCACTACCGGCTCGAACTGATATATGGAGAAACAAATATCAGGGATATCTTCCCGGTAAACTGGGAGGACTATTATTTCGGCCCCGGATTGGCTGCTGTTGCACTTTCGTTATCAAACGGCTTCAGAAACATTTATATCGCCTCCAGTTACTCGTACGCGAACGTATTTTCCGTTCCCAGCAATCCGTTAACAGACCATCTGTGGTCGAATGAAAAAACCAATATTATTCATGATGGTTCGGAAAAAGAGAGAGCCGAAAAGATAGCTGACCTGATTGCAACTGATCCTTTTGCATTAAATAACCTGAGAGTTTGTGTAGATAATGAAGGAGGTGATTATAACTGTGGAAAATGCTGGAAATGTGTACGTACAATGCTCACACTTGACATTGTGGATAAATTAAAAGTTGCAGACTCATTCCCTGATAAATTACCTGGGAATTACATATTAAAACTTAAAACATATCATTATGATTCAATGATATATGCAGTAGAAAACCTCAAATTGGCAAAAAAATACGGTAAAAAGAAGATAGTTGAAAAAATTGATAAAGAAATTCGACTTGGGAAACTTGATCAATTTTGTGGTAACAAATCAAAATTATATATAATCACTGAAGTAATTCACTATTTCTATAAAAAATTGCTAAGAAAGATCTTGGGATTAAGGTATTAATTAATATTCATCACTGTTTTTAAGAAAGTATTGAAGAAAATCCAGGATAAATTTCTTTACCTTCCATGGAATTGAAATTTTCAGAGTGTATTCCTTAATTACAAGAAAAATATTCAGTCGTTTTAACGGGCTGATGAGAAAATTCGTGAATTCTTCTGAAGATTTTACGGGCTTTGCACCCAGGGAGCGTTTAAAACGTTCCAGGCCGATATTTTTTTCTCCTAAGGGAATTCCTCCCATGTTAAACGAAATAATTCCCTTTCCCCTAAGTAAATATATTATCTCATGCCAAAGCACTGTGGGTGCTCCGACAGAATAGCCCTTTTCATTTGTGCCCATGAATAAAGCATATCCTCTTTTAAATGAAGTTATAGTAAACTGCATACTTACTATTTCCCCCAGGTACTCAGTATAAAAAAGACTGGCATCCCCGTTCTGCAGTAGCTTCAACATTAGCCCTCTGTCCATAAAGGGCATTGAAAAAATATTATATTCCCCATAACCTTTTGATGATCTTATTTCAAGAGTTGTATTTAAAAGCTCAAACAAATTATCCAATAACTGTTCCGAATTACCCTTTTTGAAAAGGACACCTCCCGCTTTAGCTTTCTTAACAACTCTTTTAACGTTTTTAGCAAATCCTATTTCAATTTCCTGCGCAGATCTATTAAGGTCAACAACAAATTCCGCCCTATTAAATTTTTTAAAACCTTGAGTTTCAGCAGGAATAAAATTGGTTTCATCGTAAGATTTTATGATCACCCTGGCATATCCATTATTTTTTGCATACTCCAGAAGTGCAGATTTACATTCTCTTAATAATTCCGGAGAACCGGTATCACAGGCAATTCCGGAATAAAAGAACAACTGTTTTAATGAACTGTTTCTGACCGGTCTTTCCAGTCCGGCCAGCATCCCTTCAACGTTATTGTTCCTTTTGAAAGTAAAATAGACAGGTATTCTGTCCTCAGCTTTTAATGCGTCTAACCAGACCTGGCTTAGGAATATACTGCCCCCGGTTTTGGCTAATTCCTGATCCCAGTTACCGGGATTTTCTTCTTTTCTGATAATTAAACTCATATAATATAATCTGTATTTTTACTTTAATGGATTCAGTTTATGCTTAATGTGTAATTCCTCCTTTTCTCCTGTATTTCATCCAGTAATAGAACTTTAACACCGGGGATATTAATGGAATGCCGGGAAAGACTGCAGTATTATATAGTTCTCTTTTGGTAACCTTCCATTCCTTCAGCCAGCCACGTTCATTCATAAAATTAATTTCTTCCACATCCCCCTGCTGGTAGGCATCTTCAATGAATCTAAACATCAGCAGGTTGCCTGGTGCAAAAGATGAATATTCTTCCCTGTATCCTATTTTCCATAGATAAATAACCCGGTTGATCTTCACAGCCAATTGAGCAGCGATAGTCTCATTATTAATTTCCAGAAAGTTCCACTGCATCCACCCGTTCTCATTAAAAAAGTGAGTTGAGGAAGAAAATAATTCCACATCACCCGGATTCCCAATAATGCTGGTCTTTTTTTTACCTTTCCAACCGCTGTTCTCAATTTCATTGAACAATTCCATGTTGAAGGAATTGGTTCTCTCCATATCCCGGAATCTGTAAGTCACATGTCCTTTTTCCTTTAACCTGCGTTCCTGGCGAAGAATTTCCCTGCGAAATTTCGGGTTAAGATTTTCAACATAATATTGAAAATCTTTTGAAAGATAAATAATATCTTCAGGGGCAACAGATTTTTGAAAATACCGTAGTTTTTTGCCACTGAGATAGAAATAACGGTTTGTAGGACTGAGCCCGGGAATTCCCTGCGCCCATAATACAGGCAATGCTTTAAAGCTGTCTTTCAGATAAGAAAAAAAATGTTCAAGGATATTATCGTTTCCTGGAAGTATCAATCCATCGGAGCGAACGGTGTGAAAAGGATCATGGGGAAGCTGGAAGAATTGAAAATGCAGTCCCGGAATACCCGTGCGTTGCAAACAAATAAGTGGATAGACTCCTGCAAGCTCTCCGTTCCGGTATGCAAACAGGCAGATCCATTGAAACCTGGAAACTATTTTATATTGCATAAAAGCGTATATCCATCCAAAAGTTTGAACAGGACTTGTATTTTCACACTTTTCTACAAGAACTTCCCATGATTTTTTATGTTTTTCAAGTCCTTCAGGACTGGTTTCCGAAATTATATTGATTTTATACATAATTCATGTTTCAAAATACCCCGTTGTTTCAGGAAGTTAAAACTTAACGTGTTGTGCGATTGAAGTTAAACATGTAACTCAATAATTATTACCCCCATACCCCCTACTCACCTTTGCGTAGCCGCTTCGGCAGAGCAAGGAAGGGGGCTTTAAGTCTCCCCTTTAGGGGAGATTTAGAGGGGGACAAAGAGCTTTTAAACATATTTTTATGGTTTTACCCAGGATATGATTTGATAAATTTTACTAATTAGCTGGTTATTAAAAACTTATTTAAAGTACTCATTTTTATTCCATTAAAATGTAATCGCACAACGGATTAAAACTTAAAATATTTTTTAGCATAGATGAAATAGATTATTTATAAGTATAGAAACACAAAATGTTTGGTTAAAAAACCATATAAAATGAACAAAAAAGTGCAAAATAGGTTCATATATAATAAATATTTTAATAATAAAGATTTACCGGAGATGAAAAGACTGCAGCATATTGATGCCTTACGGGGATTTGCGCTATTACTGATCCTGCTTCTTCATGCGCATTCCAGATTTGCTATACACCTTGACCCTGCGCATGAAATTATTCAGATGGGAAGTTTGGACAATCTTGCTTCCCGTTTTGTGTATTTTCTTATCCGGAATAAGGCTTTTGCGATATTTTCCCTTATGTTCGGTTTCAGCTTTTTCCTTCAGATGGACAGGAATTCCAAGTCGGGAAATTCTGATTTTCCTATATTTTTTGCCTGGAGACTCCTGATCCTTCTTGTGATAGGTTACCTGAATGCCATGGTTTTCAGATCAGATATTCTTACGAAATATGCTGTAATGGGTTTTGTAATACTTCTTATTTACAGGTTTAACACAAAAATAATTGCCGGTTTAGCTATCCTTGCATTAATACAGATCCCTGACCTTTTGCGCATTATCCTGAGTTTTGGAGATCCCTTTTACCAGGTTCCTGATTTCAGTAATGGAGAATTATGGAAAGAAATCTATGCGGTAAGTGCGGAAGGTTCCTTTCTACAGCTTTTAAAAATAAACATGTGGGCAGCATTGATTGAGATCTGGAAACTCAATTTTACCGGTGGAAGGATTTTACAGATACTGGGGTATTTCCTGATAGGTCTGCTTTTGGGAAGGAGCAGATTGCTGGAAAATATAAAGAACAATACCCGTTCTTTTCTGTTCCTCATAACAGGAAGCTCATTTTTCTATATTGCCCTTCGATTTCTCAGAATAAGGATACCTGCCCTCGAAGGAGTTTCAGAACAATCTGCATCTATGATCCATGAGTTGTTAACGAGTTATATGAACTTTTTTATGGTAATAATAGTGATCAGCATATTTGTTCTACTCTACCGGGCAAAAATCTTTCAGCCTGTTTTAAACATACTTGCACCTTATGGAAGGATGAGCCTGACCTCTTATATCACACAGGGATTTTTAGGTGTTATTCTGTTTTATGGATTTGGTTTTGGATTATACAATTACCTGGGAGACTTTTTGAGCCTGGTTGTTGGTTTTTTTATTTTAAGCATTATGATTATATATTCACACATATGGCTGCATTACTACAGGTACGGCCCAATAGAGTGGCTATGGAGAGCCGCTGCTTTCAGAACCACTGACATCCCCATGCGAAAATGAGCTGTATTCAGTATATTTATCCAAAAGAATGATGCAATGGTATTAAAATACTACGAAGGTGCAAATTTTGGAGATGCTATAAATCCGTTGATTTTCAATAGCTTATTACCGGGGTTTTTCAACGGGGATGAAAAAATATGGTTTCTGGGTATAGGATCAACACTGGGGTTTATTAAAGGAGATGAAAAAACTGAGAGGATCATTGTCTTTAGTACAGGATTTGCTTACGATACCGTTCCGGTTCCTGACAATAAATATGATATCCGGTGTGTACGTGGTCCCCTGACTGCAAAAGCACTGAAACTAGACAGGAAATCATTTATAACCGACGGGGCGGTATTACTGAGATCACTTCCCGAGTTTAAACAAACCGTTGAAAAGAAGTACAAGTTCTCATTTATACCCCATCACTTGAGTGAAGGAATGTTTGACAGATGGAAGAATCTGTTTCATGAATCAGGGATTCACTTCATTAATCCAGGAAATGCTCCTGTTAAAGTTATAGAGCAGATACGGCAGTCTGAATGCATTATTGCAGAGGCTATGCATGGCGCTATAATTGCCGACACTTTCAGGATTCCCTGGATACCTGTCAAAATGTTTGAACATATAAATGAATTCAAATGGAGAGACTGGCTCCTATCCGTAGAAATGGACTATCAACCGCAACGGATATTCCGGATGTATAACTCAGAGTGGATCAGATGGATCATTTATGATAAATTAAGCTTATCCCAGTCATCCATACCCAATAATATTATATCAAATATATACAGAGTGTATCAGAATAGCATTCTGGAGAGCAAGTTCAGGCATGATCTTCGAAAAATCACAGAAAATACAGAACCATTTTTGAGCAGGGATGATATCCTTGTTTCTAAAGAAGCAAGATTGCTGGAGGAACTGGAAAAGGTGAGGAAGGAATATGATTGAAATAGTATTAGATTAATTTTAACACTTAAATGCATGTCATTTAAAAGAACATTTTTTAAAAGTATCTCCACTTATGCCATATACAATTACCTTTCACAGGCTTTTGAATTTCTGGCAACGATCATTCTTTCGCGGCTTTTACTTCCGGAAGAGTATGGTCTGGTAGCCATTATAAATGTATTTGCAGGATTCATACTACTTTTTGCTAATGTAGGAATAGGCCAGTCAGTGATAAGAAGTGATTATGGATATACATTTCATAAGCATCTCTATAACCTGTCGGTCTGGATTGGTTTTATCCTGATGATCATGCTAATGTCACTTTCATACCCGATCGCTTATTTTTTTAATAATACCAAACTTATCCTTCCCACGATTTTGATATCTGTAAAATTTGTCTTTGATTCCTTCACCTATATTCCCTTTGCACTTCTTTCAAAAGAATTAAAATTTAATATCATTGGTAAAGCTAAACTTTGGGGGGCATTATTTCAGATAGCATTAACCATAATCCTTGCTTATCTTGGATTTTCCTACTGGGCACTTATTATTCCGCTGGTTTTAGGTCCGATCATCCAGTTTTATTATCTCAGAAGCAAAGTCAGCATCAGGTTCACGCTGTATGGATGGAGAGCTGTTAAGCGAAGTTTGCATAAAATTCGTTCCCTGATGGGAAATTTATCACTTATAAACCTTATTGGGTATTGGTCCGGTAATGTAGATAAGGTGGTGATCGGTCGTCTATATACCCAGGCAGAGCTGGGACTATATAACAGAGCTTTCCGTTTTATTCAGATAACCAACCGGTTGATTACCGGTATTTTCAGCACGGTACTTTTTCCATCTTTAAAAAAATTAATGGACGAGAAGGGGGATGCAAATAGAGAATATCTCGATATTTTAAGGATTATAACGCTTCTTAACCTGCCTGTTATATTCATACTCTTTGTTTTTCCTGAAGAACTTGTCAGAATCTTATGGGGTGAAAACTGGATCGGTGTTTATACTTTTCTTCCATATATAGCTATTATCTTAATTTTCAACTCTATCCTCAGTACAACATCCTCTGTTTTTATCCTGTATGAAAAGGAACGCAATCTATTTATGATAAATCTTGCAAACAGTATTATAACTATAGGTGCTGTAATCGCAGGCGGCCTGATATCCATGATGCACATTTTAATATTTCTGACAATAGGACAAATCGTAATAACCTTACCTTTATTCATATATTACGGTTTTTATCTATCCTTCAGGGTAAAACCCGTAATGCTGATTAAATTCTTTCTTCCGCTCCTGGTTTTCTCCAGTTTACTGTTTATCGCTATTTACTTTCAAATACCGGATATCCGGTATCCCGCTTTTACAGCATACCTGGTGTTGCTGCTTTACGAACTGAGAAGTTCTGTAAAAGGGACTCTGATGTTCTTGTATAAAAAGGTATCCTGAATCAATTATAGTCCTTTTCCGGACAGGATTGTATAACCCCTGAATTTAGATCATCGTTTTTTATCTGCCAATAACGCCACGAATCCCCTGGGATGATTGCACAATGGAGCAGTTATAAGTGAATTGTATAAAGGCAGGTTTTTAAAATTAAAACTCATTTATCCTGAAAGATATTAAGTTCATCATGAATATTATATGAATAGTCAAAATACTTAATTTAAAAGGTGTTTTAGGGCTATCACACTAAACTTAATTCGACTTTAGTTGTTTATTAGTTATAAAAAATTTGTATTAATTAAAAACATTAAATCTCTTACAAATGAAAACATCTTTAAGAATTATTCCATTTATTCTGGGAACATTACTATTTTTTACTCAATGTGAAAAAGACAATGTAAATGTTGAAGACGGACTTTCCCCGGGTTTAAAGAAATCAACTAATGAATGTGTTGTTGTGCAAAATTTATGGGCAGGTGCCGCACAGAATGACCTTAGCAAGGGCACCCTGGTGGGTGAAGTAACTGCTGAGATTATGGCACCCGGAACGCTCAGGGTTACTTACTCAACAACTTCCCCCTGGGCTCTTACAGAAGCTCATGTATGGGTAGGTAAAAGTTATCAAACCATTCCTAAGAACGCAGCTCCTGGTTTATTTCCCTATTCGGGATCTTATTCCTACTCTAATTCAGCCGAATTTTTAATTAACCTGAGTGATCATGGTATAAATTCCGGAGAAACTGTATATATTGCAGCACATGGAGTTGTTGGTCAACCTGACGGTGTTTCTGCTCTCGATGAACTTTTACCTGAAAATATTACATTCAGCGTTGTGAATCCAAATCCATCCCTGGATAGTTATTTCAAGGCAACAGTAAGCGGAAGCACAAATATAGACGGGACTTACAGCGCCTGGTGTATAGATCCGACCAATGTAATTTATCAGAATACAAGCTACACTGCTGCTGTATACTCCAGTTATGGTTATATTCCTGAAGGAGTTGTAGAAAACACTGAAAATCTGGATCTTGTAAATTGGCTCATAAATCAGAATGTTGTAGGAAAAACTTCAACAGGTTGTGAAGGGAATTACACATATGGAGATGTGCAGATTGCAATATGGCAACTGCTTGTAGACGGTGATTACAGTGGATCACGGGGTATTGGAGAATATTCTTTATGCAGAGTTAATGAACTGGTAGCTAATGCAATGGCTAACGGAGAAAGTTTTGTACCTGTCTGTGGAGAGAAAACCGCTGTGATTTTATATAATCCTGATATCCAGCTTACTATTATCGAGTTTCCGGTACCTTGCGGAGGAGATGAAACTGCATGGGCATTTGGAGAGTACACTTTCATCAGCAAACAAATAGCCAGAAACTGGGGCTGGTTTTTTGGGATGACATGTAATTTTTAAGAGTAAATTATATATTAGGATAATCCGATAAAATAAATTTTAAGGCTGCATTACTAAGTCTTAAGCATTCCTTTGTATTGTAGTAAAATATATCCTTATTTACCACAATGCTGCTCAAAGGAAAACACAAAGATTTAAAAATGCAGCCTTATTTATTTTTATTGTTTTATAAACCGGGCAGACTGATTATCCCCAACCTTGTTCGAAAATCTTACTAAATAAATTCCCGGTAACAATCCGCTTACAGGTATAACAATCTCCTCAGGAGTGATATCAAAAGTCCAGTTATATACTATTCTTCCTGTTTGATCAAAAATACTTACCAGAAGTGGTATATTTTTACTGAAAGAAAAAGTGTTTGCTCTTAACCAATCGGAAGCAGGATTAGGGTAAAGTTGAATATCAGTTTTTTTACTTTCTACATTTAGCGGTTCCATCGTACCGTAAATCATCACTTCATTGATCGAATTCCACTCATTTTCAGTATTTCCATGACCTACAAGCCTGATGAATCTATATACTGCATCTGACTTTTTTAACGAAGGTACAAACAACTCCATATCCTGAGAAAATCCGCTTGATTGTTCATACTCAATAATATTTACCCACCCCACTTCGTCATTTGAACCCAGTAAATCAAAGTACGCATATCTTTTTTGTCCCTGGTAAAAACTTATATATAGATGACTAACTGATACAGGAGTGTCAAATTCGAATTCGGCCCATTGATTCTCACCCGGAGCAGACCACCTTGTTTCCAGACTATTATCAACAAGATTTTCGGGAAGATTAGGTTCCTGATATTCACTCGCGAAAAGTTTTTTCGCCTTGACTTTTGGAATCTCAGGATGATAGGGTAACACTGTTAAATTAAATAACTCCTTCACTTTAATTTCCCTATCACTTACTTCCAGCGTGACAGGATACGATTTTTCTGTTCCCGTAAAGGGAGGTAATATTTTTATTACAGGAGAATTAATATCTGTAGAAGATATATTTGCAGGCAATATCCATTTGAATACAAGACTATCATTATCTGGATCATTTGAACCTGAAGCATCTAATACGTGTACAGTACCAGAAAGGGCAGTTTTCTCCCCTGTTATAATGATTTGTGGAGGATTGTTTGCAGAAATCGTGTCACCTCCTTCATAGTATTCATATGCTCCTATATCGTAACCATTTTTTTGAGGTCTGCTTATCCCGTTGAAATCTGAATGAACTGTATAAAAATCTGTAAACTTTCTCGTGTAATAGACCCATCCGCTGCTTGTATTATAACCGCTAATAAAATCATAAGAGCTGTCATATATCCTGGTGTCCCCTGCATCAATGGCAGGAGAATTCTTACTGAGATTATAATTTCCTTTTGCATAATCTGCAAATAAAGGATCTTTTGAAGAAAAGGAAGCGGTATTCCCTTTTGTTTTCCCATCATCCTGCAGATAGTTAACGAGTCCGGTCTGAACGGATAAATCAGCATTAAAATGAATATTCCCTGAACCGTTAATTCCGTTAATCCCTAAATGAAAAGCATTCATTACATTATAGAAGATGCAGTTTCTCACGTTAATATCTCTCTGAGTGGCTTCCACAGCTGTATGGACATCTGTAAAAGTACAATTATACAAATCCACTAATGGTGCACATGCGGAAATATTATAAAAATTATTTCCACTGTATGAATACACATAATCTTTTCCATAACCCTTAAAAACTGAATTGTACAGGCCTGAATTCCCCCAGACCATTAATACAGTCCCACCACCTTCGAAATAGCAGTTTTCAATATGTGCATTCTGTGCATACATTCCATGGTTGTCGTGTGGGTGCATCAGGAAAGTTGTATTCTTAACTATTGTTTTTGCATTATTTGTTGTTCTTGTATTTATAAGACAGAATTTCATTCCATGTTCAGAATGGTCTAAAACAGAGTTCTCTACATAAAGATACGCTGATCTTATCTGCATACAATCTCCACCGGAACTGTTAGTGGGATTTGCGTGGTATCTTTTGTTGACTCCATAAACATGCACCCCTGTTACAATCACACTATCGGTCAGATCACCCTCTTCACCCCCATATATTCCGTCATCCATTGTATTAAATACAGTAATGTTTTTAAGAAAAAGTGTCTTGTTCCTTACAAAAGTAAGCCCTCTATACCCTCCTGAAATAACAAGGGACTCTAACTTATTACCTTTTCCCGATGTTCCGGAGGGCCCTCCCCTTATATCAAGGACATCAGATATTGTGTCCAAATTCATTAATTCAAGGTTAGCAATAACATTTCCTTGCCCTTCAATGGAAAAACTTCTTGTTCCTGATCTGAATACTAACTTTGCATCAGAGCCGGCACCATAAGAACCTATATACATAGAATCAGCTGCAAAACAGAAACTTTCTTTCAGCGGATTATCCGCAGTTCCCATACTCGTACCTCTTTTAAACAGGATTGCCGTTTTATCACAATCCCAGCCAACTCTTGGCCACACAGTGCTGTAGCAATCAGATGAACGAAAATCCTTCCATGGATTTTCATAGCTGCCATCCCCCACATTCGTATTACCAGGATCAACATAATATACATTTTCAATCCATACAGGTAACTCTGGGATCTGTGCCCCAACCTGCTTAAAACCTGGAATAAGAAATAGAAGAAACACTTGCAACAGATGATATCTATTGATGATAGAATAAGGTACACAGGTTGACCATATACCTTCCTGTCTCTTAAAATAGGAGAGAGATCCATTCATAACAGTAAATTTTATATGTAATTTGTTTGACGAACATGGTGATTTGAACGCCGAATGTATACAAATGTTACATTAATACACTGTTAAAATGATTTTCGCAATATGTTAAAATTTTCTGATTCAGTGACAGTAAAGGATGTAGCAATTCCAGATCAGTAAAAAGATTGTTGTTAAAACGCTAAAGTTTTGTTGTTAATTTTTTTGTATCCATCGAAAAATGTAATTTTCGAATGTTTTTTAAGTTATGATACCTGAACAATGCTATACAAAAAAATACTGATTCTATCTGTAATTCTTACCTCTCTGGGTTTGTTTCATATCAGGGGATTGGGCATCATGGTGAGATTGTTCGATATTCTGTCCGTTGCACTTATTATAAGCTTTCTGATTTTGTTTATTTTTTTTGGAAAGCAGGAAATACAGATGAGAAAATCCTTTACATTTCCTTTGATCTTAATGCTGGTTGGTGTATTGCTCAGTACATTACCATCATATTATCTGCATAACCAACCTATCGGAATAACACTATACCAGCAAAGGTATATGTATGCTTTTCTCTTTTATTTTGTTCTGTTCTACCTTTCTCCCAAACCAGATTATATTATTTCTATTCTTTATTACCTGGCAGTATTTGCAGGCATTTTTTTCATACTCCAATATATCCTGTATCCAACACTTATTACTGATGCCAAAGTATTTACCCAACGGGGAACAATACGAATGAATCTGCCCGGAACTTACCTTATGCATATCGGATTCATCTTATCTATGGACAGGTTTCTGACAAATTATAAAGTCAGATACGGTCTCGCTGCTCTGTTATTACTGACCGTTGCTGTCTTATCAGGGTTCAGATCAACCCTGGCCATTTATTTATTAATTTCTACGGGAATTTTGATTTTCAGAAAGGATGTAAGGAATAAAATTTTAATGTTCTCTCTTTATTTTCTCTTTATAGTAGCAGTATTCTTTTCCTTTCAAAGTATTATCGTTGAAATGCGAACTTCAGCAGAAAAAGAAAGTGCGGAAGGCACTTCAAATATCAGATACAGGGCATCAGAATTTTTCGTGAAAAAAAGTATTGAGGATAAGATGAGTCAATACCTGGGCAACGGGGTCCCCAGTGAACGTTCATCATACGGAAAAAAACTTGCACTCATCTCCCTGCGTTCTGGATACTATTTATCAGATATTGGGATTGTAGGTTTTTACTTTAAGTTTGGCTTATTGAGTTCCCTGATGTTGTTATTTATCCTTTTTAAAATCATTTTTACCAAACTACCACCTGAAACACAATTTATAAGGTATTTCTTCCTCTTCCAGCTACTGATCATTTTTAATACTACCCTTTCTTTCGACAGTTTACCGGATATTGTTCTGGTCTGTCTTCTTTTCTACCTGGTTGACAGGAGCAGATATGAGGTAAAGGAAGTAACGGGGAACAAAATAGAGGGATAAAAGAAACGCAAAATGGCGGAAAAAAAAGCAGGGCAAAATATTTTCCCGGATTAGTTAATAGTAAACCATGGACTGTCTATAAAGTCCTTTATAACAAATTTTGGGTTCAGCTTTGGGCTTTGTATTCCCTATTCAACGCCCATCTTTCGCTGCAGCTTCAGATGACAGGTGGCAGAGCCAGGTTTTACAATTGGGTAATTATTACCAGAAGTTAGACCTGTCCGGCGTTTTTAAGCCGAACAGCGTCGGTGAAGGTAACAATATGTTAATTATCTCAAATCTGTCAAAACTTCTTTATATATTTTTTCAATTTTTGTTACTATATGTTCCCAACTGAAATTCTTCGAGTATTCTCTTGCATCATTACTAAAATTATGATACTCAGATTCAGGTAATTTCAGCAGAGCGGAGATTTTGTTTGCTGTATCTTCCAGGTTGTTAAAGTCGCATATAACACCAAATGATTTGCCAAGTAACAATTTTCTGAAACTTTCAATATTGTTCAGTGCGCATAATGTACCTGAAGCCATTGCCTCTACGGCAGAAATGCCAAATCCTTCGTATGCAGATGCGGAAAGAAAGATATGTGCGGTGGAATATACCCGTTGTAATTCCTCATCACTGACAGCTCCTTTAAATGAAATAACTTTGGAGACATCTAAATCTACTGCAAGTTTTTCCAGGGAAGGTTGTAATTTTTTCCAGTCAGGACCTGCAATATTCAAGTGAACCGGGAATCCTTCATCTCTCAGTATTCTTACCAGCCTGATCAGTTTATCCACTCCCTTGTGCACATCAACTCTTCCCACATAAAGTAGTTCGTAATTAACAAAAGCTTTCTTTGTCTTCAGGTATGGTTCTGTATTCACTCCGTTATGAATGAGTAGGATAGAAGGACAAATCTGTTTAAATATATTTATATCATTTTCACTGCATCCGATGACTGCATCATAAGACCTGATCAGCAGTCTTGTAACTGTATGAAAGTATATTTTTTTTAAAATGGATCCCCAGGCAGTGTGAAAAAAGCCACCATGAGTAATAAGGATCATCTTCTTTCTGTGAAAAACTTTAGTTAAGGCGAGGAAGTCAGCAAAGAAGTCAACCGCATGAACAGTAATAATGTCGGATCCCTTCAGATACCTGATCACCCGGAATGCCAAAGGGTATTTTTTACTGAAGAAAAAGGGAATACGTATTATTTCTATGCCTGGAGGAAGTGTCTCAAAGGGTTTCAGTTTTTTATCATCCGCGAAGTTTCTGTTCAGGGTAACAATTTTAACAGTATGCCCTTGTTTAACCTGTTGTGAAGCCAGGTGCAGAACATAATTTTCTATTCCTCCTATCGCCGGGAAGAATTGACGGACAATGTGAAGAATTTTCATTTTCATTATCAATTCAGAAGCTTTCTTCTAAAAGTTAGTCTATCCATTTGCTTTCTCCTTAGATGCCGGATGATCCCTTTATCTTCAATTCGTTCACTATTTTTCACTGAAGCAAGGGCAAATCCATACAAGTTGAGAAGTCCGGCTATAAAAAAAGGTTTCTGGAACATTCTGTAAAATCCCCGGAAAACAGCAAACAAAGGGAGATATCCCAGGTAATGCTGCCTTTCCCCGGCCTTTATCTCACGTTTAACGATTTTTTTCTGTTTGAAGCCAATAGGTTTATAATGAATAAGAACAAGTTCCTTATAGCTTCTGGTTTCCCATCCCAATACCTGTGCTTTTAACTCATCCAGGGTATCCCACCCGAGTACTTTTTTCAAGCCACCGATATCATTCCAGCACTCCTTTCTGTACATCTTAGCAGGTCCTCTTACGTGGTCATCGGGCATGATATCCAAAACCAGTTTTTCTTTTTTATACTGGTAAGTCTTTCCGCTGGCCATACCCAACCTGGGATTCTTATCAAACAGAATTAATAGCTGTTCGAAATAATCTGTGCCAAACTTTAAATCCCCGTCAAGTTTAATAACAAAGTCCCATTCCTGATCTGAAATGAGTTTATATCCATCGTAGAATGCATCTACCACTCCCCCTCCGGGTGAATGTTCTTTAGGAGGCCTGTTTACTGTAAGTATCCAGTCGTATTCCTCCACATACCTGGAGATAATATTGTCTGTGCCATCAGTTGATCCATCATTAACAAGTATGTATTTAACAGGACGTATAGTCTGGTTTACCACTGACAATATTGTTGTTTCAATAAATTCCACCTCATTTCTTACCGGAGAAATAATTATGTATCTGTTTTTCATTGTAAAGAAAATTAATTTGAATTTGTTTTAATAAAATAACGTGTGACAGGTTTTCCTGGATTCAGATCAACCTGCAATATATAAACCCCTGAAGGATAATCATTTACCTCCATCCTGAAGATGCCGGACTTTTCCAGGTTAACATTTTCCGTATGAAACATTCTGCCCATAATATCAAAAACAGTGATCTTAGCCTGGGTCAGAGGTTCCTCAAAAAAATACAGAAGGTCAATCCATAACACAGCGGGATTAGGGAAAATAACTATTACATTCCCGTCCTGATCGTTTACATCCACCCCGTAATATTCGAATGCTCCAATATCATATCCTCTCATGATCGGTCGGGGTAAACCATAATAATCTGTTTTTACTGTGAAATATTCCGTAAACTTTCTTTCAAGATATGCCCATCCGCTCCCTGTATTGTAACCACTGACAAATATGGAATCCTTATGGTAAACTCTTGGATCGCCTGCATCCACTGCCGGTGATTCTTTAGTGAGTCTGAAATCCCCATTTTCGTAATCCGTAAATAAAGGATCTGCAGAAAAATAAGCGCTTGTATTCCCCTTTGTCCTGCCATCCTCATGTAGATAATTCACCAGTCCATTTTGAATAGTTAAATCCTTATTATAATGAATGTTTCCCGAACCGTTAATTCCATTTATTCCGAGTTGAAATGCATTATTAACATTATAGAATATGGAGTTGCGTACATTCACATCCCGCTGTGTAGCCTGAATTGCCGTATAAACATCAATGAATGTACAGTTATATATGTCCAATAATGCAGCATACACAGGAGTATTATAAAAACTATTTTCTCCATGTACATAAATATAATCTTTACCATATCCTGTAAACACAGAATTATACACAGCAGAAGAACCCCATACATTCAATACGGTTCCTCCCCCTTTAAAAAAGCTTCTGTCAATATGAGCGTTCTGAGCATACATAGCATGATTATCATGTGGGTGCATTAAAAACCTTGTGTTTTTAACAATAGTTTCTGCATTACCTGAAGTCCGGGTATTTATCAGGCAGAATTTCATTCCATGTGCAGAGTGATCTAATATAGAATTTTCGACATATAAATAAGCCGACCGTATCTGCACACAATCCCCTCCCGAAGTATTTGAAGGATCAGTAAGGTAGCGTTTGTTAACACTATGAACATGAACACCTGACAAAACCACACTGTCCGTTAATTCACCCTCTTCCCCTCCATATATACCATCATCCATGGTATTATAAACCAATGTATTTTTGATAACGAGGTTTCTGTTCCTTGAAAATGTAAATCCCCTGTATCCACCTGAAATTACGAGTGAATCTACACGATTTCCTTCGCCTGTAACACCGGAAGCACCTCCCCGTATTTCCAGCACATCACCTGTAGAATCAAGGTTTATCAATTCCAGACCTGATATCTTGTTATGTTCTCCCTCAACAACAAAACATCTTGATCCGGAACTGAAGATAATCCTGGCTTTTGGTCCGGAACCATAGGAACCAATATAAACTGAGTCAACATTAAACCTGAGACTTATGTTAAGTGGCTGTTCTTTTGTTCCCAGGCTACTCCCCCTTTTAAATAAAATGGCACATTTATCACATTCCCAGCCGGTTCCCGGCCATACCGTATTATAACATTCCGACACTCGGAGATCTTTCCATGGATTCTGAAAACTACCATCCCCCTCCCCGGAATTACCAGGATCTACATAATACACTTTTTCAATCCATTCCGGTAATTCAGGAATTTGTGAATATAATCTCACGGGTTTGATACAGGCTAAAAATACCAGCAAAAGTATTTGTAGTGTCGTATAAAACACTGATGCGGAATTATTTCCTGCAATCAGGACAGATGTGTTAACAAATGGCACTAAGGAAATTCTATCTATCTTGTATGTCATTCCTTTTTATACGGGTATAATAATAAATAGCTGAAAAATAAACAAGCATACAGGATTGAGTACCTTTTTATCTTTCATTGTTACAACAAATAAACATTGTATTAGGTTCATTCAGGTGCAGGTTGATTATTGAATTAATTTTTTGATAATAATTCCGCCATAAATGAATCGCTAAAACTTTCCCATGAGTATTGTTCCAAGATTTCTTTAGTTTGATCCGGAGTTATATTCACATGATTATTCAGAGTCCTTTCAATGAGCGGAATTATTTCCTCTTCATTTGCAAAAACAAACACCTGGGGCAAATAGGAGAAATCGCTGAAAGATCCGCAATCGGGACCAATAATGGAAACCGGAAACACAACAGTTCTTGCAAATGCCCCGGAACTGAGAATACTATTTTTATGATAAGGAAATAAAACAATTCTGCTTCCTGATATCAAACGGTTCAACTCTTCATCAGTAATGTATGCATTCATTATTTTTACATTTGCTGGTATATCTTTAAGTAAAATCTCCAGGTAATCCATATCTGGTACTTTCCCTGCAATAACAATTTTCCATTTACTTCCCTCATCACTTTTTGCAATATTTCTGATAAACCTGTCAATTCCTTTGTAGGGAGCTATCACTCCCCATATCAGGACATCAGTGTTTTTTCTCAGATTCCTGTACACTTGTGCGCTTTTAACAGGATGAGGAAAATAAAAAACATCTTTATCACTACAGGTGATATCCCTGATAAACGAGACTCCTTCAGATGCATGGGTAATGACCATAAAACTCATCTTAATCAAATACTTTGTAATATTCCTCTTTAACAGCATTCTGTGTTTTGAGTGGGAAATTTTATTATGGACGACATAAATTATTCTTATTCCCCTTAAACGAATTATCAACAGTAATATATGCAGGAAAAAGAATTGCAGAATGCCATGTTTTCTTTCAGGAATATTCTCAGGCCAATGGAAAAAGATATAACGTATGTGAAGAATGTACTTAAAAATATCAAGAACTCCACTTTCAGATGGTTTTTCCCTGTTGAGAAATTCAAAGTATTTTTCCAGGGAGTTCATAAAGTCCTCCAGGTAAGGATTACCATTATTCTTTTTAATTCTGGCAGATATCGGATAAATATAGGATTTCAACATTTACTTCTTATTCAGTAAGGTTTTAATCAATTCATTCATTTTTATTCCCCATTGATCCCAGTTCAGATGATCGTCGTAAAACTTACGTGTAGAGGATACCAGTTTCATGTATTTTTCAGGATCATTTATATAGATTTTGAATATATCGGAAAAAGCTTCAGGTGGTGAGGTAAGCGGTAATGTATGGCCATTAATTCCATTATGCACTACTGAAGTTATCCCTCCAACATCAGAAGTGATTACGGGTATTCCAAAGGCATTGGCTTCACAAAAGGCAATCGGGGTACAATCGGACCTTGAAGGGACAAAAAGGAAATGAGTTTCCATGAGAATATTATACAAAACATTTGCGTCCTCTTCACGATTTTTATTTAAAAAAGGAATTATTTTCAGTTCCGGACCTTTATAATCCACAGGTGGCACACAACCTATAACAGTGAGTTCCACCGGTAATCCACGCTTTCGCATATCTAAAAAAGATCGGAATACAATATCTCCTCCTTTTCTCACCCAATCTACTCCCAAAAAGAGGATACGAACCGTAGTCTCCAATTTTTTCCTTTTTACTTCCTCTATTAATGGGATGCGGTCCATGTTTGCCCCGTAGGAGATCAGGTGTATCTTTTCTTCAGGAATACAATAGTCGGATTTTGCAGAGTTCACCGCCCAGTCCGATGAAAATACAAGTGCCGCAGCATTCTTATATGTCCTGCGTTCAATAATATTACTTTCCCATAAAGACAAACGTGTAAGGTTAGTAAAATTCGGGTAATTATTGATTAATAACTTCAAGGTAATATCTCCCACATATACAACAGGGCATTGGGTTTTAAGCCCGCTCATTTCCCCGCTGGCAGAAACTGCAATCACAACATCCGGTTTTTCCCTTTTGATTCTTCTCATGAAGTACTTTTTGTAAGAAAGACTTAACAAATAGCTATAGGGAATACTATAGCGTCTTTTGAATAAAACAAGACTTATTTTATTCAGCACCCTTAAGAAGAACAATAAAATGTGCGGTTTGTAGGGTCCTGCAAAAACAACTTCTCCTGCATGTTTTGCCAGGGATTTTGCCATATAATACATTGTTCCGGACCACTCACGTTTATCTGTGGCATCACGGGATGTGAGATATAATATTTTTAACTTTCCTTTTATTTCAGTATTCATTCTTGTTTTTTTTTTGCTTTGTTTACATAATACCGGTTCACTCTTCCCCAACCGAAAAAGGTGTAAATAACATGCTTTTTAAAAGCTTTCTTCCAGTTGAACTTCTCGGAATACTGAAAATCCTTGACCATTCCTGCATATTTTCTGAATTCCCGGTTCAGGGGATGTCCTGAGACTCTGTTCCATGGTTTCTCCTGCCCGTTAAAATGGATGATAACAGGATCCTTCAGCGCTTTTTCCCAATTCCTGTCATATGCTTTTTCAATAATATCCCTTTGAGTATAAAATAAACCTATCTGTTGGTTCCAGATTGGAGAGAGGGGGTACCTGGTGCTGTAAAGAACAGCATTTAAAGCATCCTGGTCATGAAAAGCACACAGGTCAGAATGATCTCCTAGGTAACCAAGGACCTTACCGGTAACTCCCTTCTCTATCCATTTAACCTTATTGATCCACAAGACCCCTGCATTAAAATACATGTATTCGTCAGGAATTTGATGTTTGCGGTGCATGTCTGCATCAATAGCAGCCACATCATTTATAGCAGCAATAATATTATCTCCCATTTCCGTGTGCAGAAGTGGTGAAAGGTCCCCCTTTACTACAAGGTCTGCATCCAGGTAAAGAAATTTATCCACAGAAGAGTCTATCAATCCCGGAATAAGTATCCTGTAATAAGTTGCATGTGAGATTCTTTCGTTTACGGGAAAATCCCGGAAAACCTCATGATCAAGCCTGTAAAATGTAAATGACTGATCATAACTTTCAATCAGTTTTCTGAACTTGCTTATATTATTATCTGACAAAGCAGCGCTGAACAGATGAATTTTCAGATCCAGGTGCCTGTTATTTTCCATACAGGATGTAATGGTTACAGCAAGAGGATATGCAAATGAATCATCTGCTGCAAATGCTATATGGAAGATTTTTTTCACGGATTTCTAATTATAATAGTTCGTTAAATTAAAATTAAACGCAAAGGCGCAAAGGCGCAAATTATTGATTATTAACAACATACGCATAATAAGAATAAATCATTAAAATACTCATTATCTATACATTAAAAAATTATAATGAAGTATTGTAATTAGATACTTTTTAAATATCATATAATGGGTACCATGAGGTTTTGTTTACTGTTTATATTCATATGGTCCTATATCAGGGAAAGATCCTGAAGGAACTATATTCCCGTCGAGATCAAGGTTAAGTCCTACGTCCATACCCTTATCAATTGCGTCAGAACCGGCAGTTAATCTGAAATTATTATCTGCCTCCTTTACAAATTCCGGATTGCCAATGATTGAATTACCAGTTGGTAATCCATACACAAACAGGTTGTTGCTCTCTGTCAGGTTATTTACTTTGAAGCGGGTTTTATCCACAGATCCCAGATCGAAGATATTATTCCTGGCAATAATTGTTCCACCTTCTATTCCCATGTCAGTCCTGAAAAAAAGGTTATTATACAACTCGGCTGAGCCACTCACAAACAATGGTCCGGAAATATCACGGAATATATTATAATATATTTTTAACCCGGAGGCATGCGACCATAAAGGGGACTGGGAAGGTCCGGTGATATAATTGTATCGTACGATTATGTCTTTGCCATCACCTATATAAATAGAGAATCCATCTTTCAAAGGGCCACTGAGAGCATTATGCTCGAATATGCCTTCATCCTGTGAAGGATTGTTGGAGATAAAACAAAATTTATTACCGGTGTCGGAGCGGTTAATAACATTATGGTGAATATGCCAGTTGTTACAGAGTTCGAGTTGAATCCCATCACCGCCTGCATCTGATTCGGGAGTGGATGGCGGTTTCCATTGTCTGTTTACCCTGTAAATATAAGAATGGGAAATTTCTATGTAACGGGAGTCCCTGATAAAAATCCCGTCATCTCTGATATTAAAGATCTCTGTATTATAAATATAAAGTCCATTAATATTGTTAAGCGCCCTGATTCCCCAGGTTGAACCATGAAGTTTGCAATTAATAATATTTGTATTCTTGCTATTTGTTCTGATGATGATACTGCTGATAGCGTTCGGAGCATATACTTCAATATCCCGGATAGTAATATCAGTCCCTCCCTCCCAGGCGGTTGAAAGAGCATGGTCGGTACTATTACTTTTAATGACCGGTCTCATTCCAGCTCCATAGGAAGCAAGGGTTACACCTTCTGCAAAAAGCAGTACTGTCCCGGTCTCAATAGTAGTTCCTCTTTTCAGGGCATAAACAGTATTAGGTTTCCAGTTTACCTCCGAAAATGAATTATAAGGCAGATTGATACTTCCATCCCTGGTCAGATTACCTGTATTTTCCGGATCTATGTAAACAGTACCTGGGGGAGGGTCCCATAAAGTTTCGTCCTGCAATCCCACACCGGGTATTACCGATAATAATCCATCAGGTCTGGTTTCCTCTTTTTCACAAGAAAGCAGGGTAAGAAAAAGTATGATATATATTTGGACCATGTGGGTTATTGGGTTATTGGGTTATTGGGTTATTAGGTTATTGGGTTATTGGGTTATTGGGTTATTGGGTTATTGGGTTATTGGGTTATTGGGTTTTTCCTCTTAAGTTAACATGCTCTTAACCACCTAATCACTTAACCACTTAACCACTTAACCACTTAACCACTTAGAAAAATTTCCTGAAACTTTTGTTTGTGGTTGATTTCTCCAGCATTTACGATCTGTTTTACTATTATATAAATCAACCAGATTTTTATAATTCAAATCTCCACGATAAGGATGGAAAGCTCTTCTTCCACATCTCTTTTTTAGCTCTTTCTCAATATCTTTAATATCTACATCAAACTCATTTGAATTAAAAAAACGAAATTCATTTTTTGAGAACCATTGACGAAAAAAATAAGTATCTCTCATATCAACTCCAAATAACTGGGCCAGCACAGGTAACCTGATTTCGTCATGGAGGATATCGGGTATCTCGAAGTCTTTCATTTTTTCAAAAAAGATCCTGGGAAAGGAGGCTCCTGGTCCTATCATTCCATAAGGGTCCTGATTATAATAATAGCACTCTCTAAGATGTCCCATTAACCTGAACCATTCTTTTCTTCGTTGTTCATTACTCGTCCAGTACCATTTTTTTTCAATCTTTCTAAGCTGTATAAGTCCTGTAAAGGCTGCTGCATTCTCAGGAACGTGTTTAAAAAGTTCATTTAGAGATGAAAAATACAGCAAATCCCACTCAAGGGTATGAAGTATATCAAAGGAAATGGTATGTCCAAAATCATTGTACCAAAGGCGGAAAGCCATATCACTGTTTTTCCATTTCCACTCCTTGTCTTTGTCTTTAATAAGGTAATTATGAGCGAGAACGTCATAAAGCTCTACGGATGCATTTTCAAATAACTCTTCTGGTCCGCCATACATTCCGTAAATTTCTATACCAGGATTCAGATATTTCATGAATCTTAGCAATTCTTTATTCCTGGCGAACTGATGATGATAACGAAAAAGAATTATTCTCTTCATAAGGCAAAAATTAATTAAACATTAATCTGAAAATATTAATAAAAAACACATTGTTGCCAATCAGATATCTCTTCCACATCCTGCCGGGTTCGAGGTACAGGCGGTACGCCCATTCCATATTCAGTTTTCTGAGCCATACCGGGGCTCTTTTTATCTCACCGGAAATGAAATCGAGAATAGCTCCACCAGCTATAATAAGTTTCACATTTTTTAAAAGGGATTTGTTCTCCGCTACCCAAAGCTCCTGCCTTGGTACTCCCATGCCCAATATTAACAGGTCTGTCCCGGAATTATTGATCATATCAATTATGGCAGGGCCTTTATCCTTAGTAAAAAAACCGGAATACCATCCTGCTATTTCCAACCCGGGATGTGACTGTGCAAGTTTCCTGGCTGCTTTACCCGGAACATGCTCTTTTCCTCCGAGCAGAAATACCCTGATATGATGCTTTTCAGCAAGTGTAATAATACGTGGAATAAGATCCGTGCCATTAAGATTTTCTTTTAAAGGAATACCTTTGATCAGCGATGCCAGTTTAATACCTATACCGTCATTGAGAAGAAGATCAGCATTGTTAACTGCCTCACGATATGCACTGTCTTTTTGTGCAATATTAAAACAATGGGCATTCAGAAAAAATAAACTATGAACACCTTTAGAAGTAAAATATTCCCTGCAAATCCCCATAACTTCTTCACTTGTAGTTACATCCAATTCTATATTAAAGAAGGGCTGCTTCATTTCATGTTATTCTGTATATTTTACTTCTTTCAACTCACTTTTTTTATTCTGAAGGAATTTTGAACCTGGCTTTTATTTACTTTCCCGTTATCCTCCTTATATGAGTAACCCGAATATCCGAGTCTTTTTTCACTATCATCATTTATCATTAAAAAAATGTTTTCTATCTTCTTTTGTTCCATGTCCTCCATAATAGTAGAAAATGCTCTCTTTTTCGTATAACGGAGCCGGGTAATAAACAATTTAAGGTCTGCATAATTCATCAGCAGGAAAGAATCAGTCACAAGTCCGTAGGGAGGAGTATCAAGAATTATGTAATCATATTTTCTTTTTAGTTCTTCCAGTAAGTCCGCTGTCCTTGCACCTGATATCAATTCAATAGGATTTGGAGGCATCTGTCCGGCTTGAATAATATCAAGATTGGGTATTTCTGTTGGCATGATAATATCGTTGAGGTTAGCCCTGTTTATAAGGTAGGAACTGACTCCCACCAATCCTTTATTTCCAAACTCATTAAAGATTTTGCTCGGACGCCGCAGATCAAATTCAACAAGAATGGTCTTATTATTCGTTGCCGCAAAACTTGAAGCCAGATTTATAGCTGTAAATGATTTCCCCTCTCCCGGCAAGGTCGAAGTAACAAGAATTACTTTTCTTTTCTCTCCAAACAGGTAATATACCAGGTTGCTGCGAAGAGTATGAAAAGCCTCAGCAATTGCAGAACGCGGATAATTCATAACTACATTCCGCAATTCTTTGCTATTATGAGGAATATACCCTATAAGTTTGTACCTGGATAAAGATTTTATCTCATCTATATGACTTACCTTGTTAATAATCAACTTTTTAATAAAAATAACCAGGGTTGGGACAAACATTCCAAGAAAAAAAGCGAAAAACAATACAATTATTCTTTTGGGGGAAGCAATAGTTAAAAATTCCGGAGGTTCAATAACTTTAACATCAGGAAGGCGTGAGGCCTTTAAGATCTGGGCCTGGAATCTTTTTTCAAGCAGAGAAGTATAAATTGCATCATTCAGGTTGAATTTCCTTTCCAGACCCAGTAATCTTCGCTGGGTTGCAGGTAAATGATTAAACTCCTGGTTAAGATTGGTTATTCTTTTGGTAAGTTCATCCAGTTCACGGTTGGTTGTTGAAATACTGAAACTTAGATTCTCAGATATTACATTCTTAAGATTGTTAATACTGATGTCAATTGTCTGTAGCCTGGGATTACGTAATTGATCCTGACTTATAATTCTTTGTTTTTCAGCATTCAGGGATGTCAGTTCCTGTATAAGATTATTCAGGAGAGGATCGCTTAACCCTAATGAAGAAGGTGCCAGTAACCTGGAGGAATCCTTATAACTTGTGAAATATTCATTCATTTGCCTCAGATAATTCAGTTTTCTTTGTGCCTCATCACGTTGAAGCTGAAAAGTTTGAATTTGCCCATAAAGATTCTGAGCTTTTTCATCAATATTCATAACGCTATAACTACTTCGTAAGGACTGAAGCTGTTGTTCGGACATACCCAGTGAATCTGAAATATTGACGAGCTGGTTATCAATATATTCTATAGTTTTATTGGAAAGGAAATTTGCTTCTTCCAGGTTCCTTTCCACATACATACTGATAAGTGTATTTAAAAAATCGATCCCCTTCCGGACATTATAGGTTTTTAAAACCAGTCTCACTAAAGTTGATTCCAGTCCTGATGTTTCCACACTTAAAAATTTCTTAAATCCGGAAGCAACATTTTCCAGGTTATTGAAACGGAAGAATAAATCCTTCCCGGTATATTTAACGGGATCGAAATTAGAGTTTAAAATTAGTTTGAAGGAACAGTTTTCATTTTCTATCTGATCACCGAAATGATAAATCCCATCCAGTTTGAAAAAAACAGAGTTCTTAACTGTTTGCTCGGTTTGAATATCCAGTATGTATGCCTCCTCTTCAATAGCGGAAATATAAAACATTTCCTCATTCAGTATTTTAACATAGAAATATACATATACGGGCTGAACATGTTTCTCATTCGGAATTACAATAAATGGTGAATCTTTATATACATCTTTCAGGCTGAATGTCAACTCTTTTGGGATCATATCTTCCTGCAGGTAATAAGTTGTCCTCAGATCCATGCTCCTGACAACTTCCCTGATAAGCGGAGTGGATTGTAAAAATGCAATCTGGTTATTGAAACTTTTATCCTGTACGATAAAGTCAAAAGCTTTCAGAATATCATTGGAATTTCCCGTATAATTATTCTGCCTCTCAATATGTAAAAGGATGGAAGAATGCACCTTGTAGGTATTAGCTGCATATTTTAAGTAAAAAAATGCAAATACTACAGCAATAATCACGGAGAGAAGGATCAGGTACCAGTATTTCAGTAAATCGCGGAGAACAGACAACAAATTAGTTGCAAACAAATCATTTGATTCTTTCATTTTAATCACTTATATTTTATTATTTACTATTAACACTCAAATTGAATAGTTGTTTAAGGAGAACTATAAAAAAATTATAAATCATACTTTTATTTTGTTATGTTTTAATCACGCACTACTATCTTTTTTATATATTTATTACCTGATAATTTTATAAAAAAATTTAAATATTTTCGGATGAAGATAAAGGTCTATTATCTGGTAAGTGCCACAATATTTCTATCATCCTGCGGAGGATTGAGGAAATCAATGAACGAGACATCTGCCGAACAAGTTCCGATAGAAGTTACCGAAACTGTTCCCGCGGAAAATGTTCCTGAGGAAACTGTTGTTATGGAACCTGTTATTGCTGAAGTCCCGGTTATTGAAGAACCTATTAAAGAAATTGAGGAGAAACTTGTTCCGGTCCAGGAAGCTCCGCCCGCTCCTGATCAGTATTTCGTTATAATCGGTAGTTTCAGGAATTACAACAATGCCATTAACTATCAGGACCTGATTAAAAAAGACGGTTTTACCTCCGTTCTGCTTAAAAACGAAAAAGGACTGCACCGTGTTTCTGTGCTGGGAACAAATGATATTTCAGCAGCCCGCAGTGAAATAAAAAGAATCAGGACTTCTTTCCCTAAATACCTCGATACCTGGCTCCTGATCCAGGTGAAATAAAAAAGCAACCGGGTCTTAGGAAATGCAAAGTCAAACAATTATTTTATATACTGACATTGCAATAATAAAAGGGTTATTAAAATGTTTCCAATTCCATAAAAAACTGACAAATTTTTTTTCATCCCCTATATAACATTTGTAAAGGGCTGTCCTATATTTGTTTTTTACCCTGCCTGCCGGCAGGATTAATTATATTTTACCCTATTCAAATAATCAAATACTCAATTACTGTCAAAGACAGGGCATGCCCTGTCTCTACTCATTTACTCAATTACTCATTTACTATCAAAGACAGGGCATGCCCTGTCTCTACTCATTTACTCAATTACTCAATTACTCATATTTTTCATCTTTTCCACTTCACCTTTACGCTTCCTTTTTAAAATATACCTTCTGCTCCTTTATAAAATGCCTTTTCTTTTTTAATAAACTTTTCTCACTGATTCTTTGTTTTATAATCAAATCTGGCATTTTTTTTGATCTTTTATTTTATGGAAAAACTGGAATTCCGGAAGAAATGAATATCAGTTGATCCCTTGCAACAGTGATAGTTGCAGAAATATAATATTTTCTGATAAGCATGTTCTTATTATTAAAGAAAAGGAGGGTGAAAAAATGAGAACTTTTAGTCTTATACATGGAAGATCATATATGCCCCTGAAGGCATATTTTATGTGCATTCTTACTTTCTTTTTATTACCAGCAAGTGCACAATATTTCGGCAGAAACAAACCAGCATATAAGGTATTTGAATACAAAGTGTACCAAACACCGAATTTTGAAATATATCATTATTTCAATAACGATTCCGTTCTGGATATGCTGGCAAACCGTGCTGAATCATGGTATCAGCATCACCAGGAGATTTTCCGGGATACTATTGCTGAAAGAAATCCTATAATATTTTATGAAAACCATGCGGATTTCCAACAGACCAATGCTGTTTCAAGTCTTATGGGAGAAGGAACCGGCGGTGTTACCGAAGCGTTCAAGCAAAGAGTAATTATGCCCGTAACACCTGCTTTGGGGAAAACCGATCATGTCCTTGGTCATGAGCTCGTTCATGCATTTCAGTACAATATGCTTATCAATGGAGATTCTCTCAAACTCAATAATGTAAATAATATTCCTCTCTGGATGATTGAAGGAATGGCAGAGTATTTTTCCATTGGCAGCGTAGATCCCCATACAGCAATGTGGATGAGAGATGCCGTATTAAGCAAAGACATTCCCACCTTGAAAGAAATGACCCGTAGTAATAAATATTTTCCTTACAGGTATGGGCATGCTCTGATGGCAATGATAGGAAAAACCTGGGGTGATTCGGTTATTGTTCCCCTGTTCAGGGAAACTGCCATCAACGGATACGAAAAAGCTGTTAAGAAAGTATTTGGAATAGACGAAAAAGCTCTTTCAGAAATGTGGAAAACTGCCCTGATCTCTAATTACGGGCCTTATCTCACTGATACTATTGATGAGCAGACTGGCACGAAAATCCTGTTTGATAAAAATGCAGGGGAGATAAATGTATCTCCTTCCGTAAGCCCTGATGGGAAATACGTTACCTTCCTTTCGGAAAGAGATGTCTTTAGCCTTGATTTATTTGTTGCCGATGCTCAAACCGGTAAAATACTGAAAAAGTTATCCAGCAGGGTTAACCGGAATGAAGTAGATGCTTTAAGTTTCATGGAATCTTCCGGAACATGGTCACCTGACAGCAAGTTCTTTGCATTCATAGTTTTTTCAGAAGGGAAGAACAAACTGGTGATTATGGATATTGAACACAGGAAAAATATGGAGGAAATTGAACTTCCGGGGCTTCCGGCAATTAATAATCCATCATGGTCACCCGATGGAAAATATATCGCATTATCGGGCATGAAGGATGGAGTATCAGACCTGTACCTTTATGAAGTTTACTCCGGGAAGCTTCACAGGATAACTCAGGATGCATGGGCAAAGCTTCAACCGTCCTGGTCACCTGATGGGAAATACCTTGTATATGTCACTGACAAACCTTTACCCGGACAGGAAATAAAATATAAGATAAATCACTTCAACATTGCGCTGATGGAACCTGATATCCCTGGTTCTGAAAGGATACTGGAACTTTTTGCAGGAGCAGCTAATATGAATCCTCTTTTCTCTTCTGATGGTAAAAGTATTTATTTTCTCTCTGACAGAGATGGATTCCGGAATCTATACCGATATGGGCTGGAAGATGACACTATCAGACAACAGACAAAATATATGCGTGGCATCAGCGGGATTACTGCTCATTCTCCGGCAGTATCGCTGGCCCGGAAAACCGGTGAAATAGTATATTCATATTATTCCAAAGGAAAATACCAGGTCTTTAATGCCAAACCTGAAGATTTCAATGAATTCCCGGTAAGCCGGTATGACATGGATAATACGGCATCCACGCTGCCTCCTATGCACCATGTCAGTGTAAATATTGTGGATCATTCATTACTATCAGAATTCACACTACCTGATTTGCCTGCTGATTCATTCAGTACTATTCCTTATCATCCGAAATTTAAACTCGACTATATTTCAAATGTTTCCACCGGTGTGGCTGTAAGCAGGTTTGGGACAGGAATGGCTGGTAGTGTAAGTGCAATATTTGGTGATATGGTTGGTGACAACCAAATATTTGCTGCACTTGCACTTAACGGAGAGATATACGATTTTGGTGGACAAGTTGCCTACCTGAACCAAAAAAATAAAATACGTTGGGGAGCAGCCGTATCTCATATTCCCAATTATTTTGGTTATGCATCCTTATCTGCCGATACCCTGACAATAAACGGAGAACCATACCTGGTAAATAAAATAAGCCTTGATTATATAAGGATGTTTGAAGATAAGATGGAACTTTTTGCTTATTATCCTCTGTCACAAACAAGGAGATTCGAGTTGTCAACTTCATTGGGGTGGTATAGTTTCAGGTATGATCGCTACAATACATATTATGACTATTACGGTCAGGCTATCGGGAGTGACAGGGAAAAACTAGATGCTCCGGATGGTTTCAGCCTTCATACTATGGAAGCAGCATATGTTCTCGACAACAGCAGATTCGGCACTACTGGTCCAATTGAAGGAACAAGGTACAGGCTTTCTCTTGGAAAATACTTTGGTGGCACAGATCATTTTACATCACTTATTGATTACAGGAAGTATTTTTACCTGCGCCCCTACACACTTGCATTCAGAATGTATAATTATGGACGATGGGGTGAGGATGCAGATAATAGATTGTTATCACCTATATATATTGCTTATCCCTGGTTAATAAGAGGGTATGAAAACAGCAGTACAAAACTAACCTCCCCGGATGCTGCAAGAATAGGAATTGATAATTTCTTTGGCAGTAAAATTGCTGTCTCCAATATCGAACTAAGAATCCCGTTTACTGGTCCCGACAGGATATCAATAATAAAATCCAAAATGTTTTTCACTGACCTTAATTTCTTCATTGATGGTGGTATAGCCTGGAATGACGGGGATAAACTTGGCAACGACTGGTTTAATCCATCTCCGGGAGAAAAAGTACCGGTATTTAGCTACGGAACATCCTTCAGGCTGAATGTTTTCGGATATGTTGTTATCGAACCATTCTATGCCATTCCTATTCAGAAAAATGTCGGAATAAAAGACGGATCGTTTGGAATAAGCTTCTTCCCCGGGTGGTAAAAAAATTACCCACATTATTAAAAGATCATTTCTCTTTCGCGAATGAAGGTTTAAAAAAAATTTAAAAAAACATATTGTATTGGCTGATTTTTAAAAAAAAAGCTGATTAATATGTTCGTAACCCCATAACCCTGACAGGGTTTGAAACCCTGTCAGGGTTACGGTTAAAAAATAAATTAAAAATGTCCAAAACCATCATCCTCGAACCCGGTAAATACTACCATATATATAATCGTGGTGTAAATAGAACAAATTTATTCTACAGGTCTTCAAATTATTACCATTTTCTTCGTTTGTATGATAAATATATAAGCCTTGTTGCAGATACATTTGCATACTGTCTTTTGAAAAATCATTTTCACCTTCTGGTGAGAATAAAAGAAAAAGAAGAAATTGTGAATCCTGACTGGGTTCTAAACCCTGTCAGGGTTACACTACCCCCGTACCGCTACTTTTCACACCTTTTTAACGCCTATTGCCAGGCTATCAATAAACAGGAAAGACGCACCGGCCCATTGTTTGAAAGACCCTTCCACCGTCTCGAAGTTGCCACGGAAGATTATTTCCGACAGTTAATTATTTATATTCATACTAATCCTGTTAAACACCGCTTTACAGATGATTACAAGGACTATCCATGGTCTTCGTACGGCAGCATATTATCTCTAAAAAAATCAAAATCCAGTTACGATCAAGTTATTGGATGGTTTAATGATAAAGCTCAATTTATCCTGAATCATGAACAGGGAAATGACCAGGGAATAACAGATATATTTAAAGACGAATTTATCATTTAACAGGAAAATCCAAATATCAATTACCTGAATTTTAGCTATTTATCTTTAAATTGCCAAATGGCACGAATGTCTGTGAACACACAACCTCCTGACAAGTAATGGAATAATAAAGAGTTTTAAATATATATAATGAATTAACGTGTTATTAATATATTTGTAAAACCGCCCGGGTGGTTTCTTAATTTTTTACCAAAATCATAATTAAACAAGTATGAGTTTTTACATAAAATCAAGGACAACCATTATTCCAATTTTCATTATTTGTATTCTGATGTTTCTTCAATCTTGCTATACTTCAAACTCAGTAATCCTTACAACCTCCTCTCCTTCACTTCATTTGAATATCGGGGCAGATAAAGCTTCTGCCCAGCTTCCCATGATAGGCTGGGATACGGAAGGAACAGGCCGTGATACGATTAATCTCCTGAAATCTCCAGTTCATCTGTGTCTGAAACAAAAAAATCAGGTGAAAAATTATCAAACCTCAACACAAATTAGTGGTAAAAACTCTATTGCATATTCATATTACCTTCCGGATAACAGGAAGATAATATGGGATATTTCCGTAAAGAAAGACACACTTCACATGAAAATAACCGGTAATGGAGATATCACATCAACAATTGATGCAATCGAAATGGTATTTCACTTTAATTCCAGGAAAGCTGTAACATCAATAATCAGCAGCAACTGGACAAATGATGGGAATTTTCAGTTACCTGTTATTTTAAGTGCCCCGGATATAGGACAATTATTGCTAACAAGTACAGGGAATTCTCCGGTGACCGGATTTACAGAAGGGAGCAGACGTGAAGGATGGACAAGGGTAATACTCAGATTACCGGTTTCAACAATAAACAATTCCTGTGAGTTGGTCTTTACACCAGTGATTCTGCCCATTCCTCAACAATATACAAACATAAAACGTTGGGAAGCTGCCCGGCGAGGGTGGTTCAACCTCATTCAACAAAGCTGTGGCGCATCTGGCGGGGGAAGAGCTGTCGCAGGAGTGTGGGCAAACAATGTGCTAAGTGACCCGGTAAGTAGCCTGATATTTATGCTAAGCGACGCCACTATATTAATTCCCGAATTAGCACCAGGAGTTACCATGCCTCCCATTTTACGACGCACAATTGAATATTGGATTGACAATAAGACAACCGATTATGGATTAGTCGGTTATACGGCCGGAGGAATTTCGGTTGCTGAAAACGACCCAGGTGATCCTGATCCCTTCGATACAACATTTGTTCGCGAACATAAAGGCTTCTACCGGAGTAAATACGAAAACATAATGGATGGCAATCCATCCGTAATCATTGGCGTCTGGGCTTATGTTACAACATCCTCAAATCTCAACTGGCTCAAAGACAGGATATCAGACCTTGAATTCATTGCGCTATACATGGAAAATCGTGATACAGACGGAGATGGACTGATTGAATCACGACAAAGCGGGAACAGTGATACCATTGGAACATTTAATCCTGATACAGCCTGGGATACCTACCTGAGCGGACATAAAAACGCATATGTTAATACTCTGGCATACAGGGCTTTTAATGCGATCGCAGATCTCGAAAAACTTCTTGGAAGAAATGAACAGGAAGAAAGATACAGACAAAGGGCAATAAGAATTAAAGCAGCATTACTATACACATTTTATAATCCTGAAACAGGATGGCTCGGTTGGTGGAGAAGCAGAAACGGAAAACTTCATGACATTTACTCTGATATACCAACGAGCCTTGCTGTCTCTTATGGCCTTATAAGCAAAGATCAGGGAAAAGAAATGTTACAGAAATACTGGAATGAACTGGTCTCAACCGGTTATACACGCTTCGATCTGGGTGTCCCGTGTTGCCTCCGTCCTGTTCCTCCTGATGAATACATGAGGCCCAGACAAAATTTTCACCATTACCTTAATGGCGGCTGCCTTGTGAGTAATGCCGGTATTTTTCTCGATGGTCTATTTACTGCAGGAATGACACAACACGCCGATATGATCCTTGATGCTATGCTTAAACGTCAGAAAGAAGGGTTCTTCCCTAACGGGGGAGGATTTCAGAATGGCTTTGTTGACCGCGGCGGACTGGGGGCTGAGTTCATGGACTGGGAAGGGAACCCGACAGGTTATGAGGGACATCTGGTGTATAGCTGGGCATTTTTGCAGGCAATGTTAAGAGCAGAGCTTCAAAAATAAAGCAGTTCTCTTAACAGAGCAGCAATACCAATTTTTATATTGCGTTGATAATGAATATTTTATTAATCTATTAATATATTACTTATATCGCTAATAATCAACACTTTGCGTTTTATTTTAATTTAACGAACTATTGAATAATCTAACTTTACAAATATTAATCTCTTTTTATGAATTCCACAATGAATAATTTATCCAACAGCCCGGTTATCAACCTGGAAAATGATCAGATAATCCTCCGTGCTAACCTCTACGGCGGAGCAATCTTTGATTTTCATCTTAAAGATATACCAATAAATCCTGTCAATTTCAGGACCAAAGACCTGGATGGGCCTCCTTTTATGGGACACTTTCTTTGCTTCGATCGCTGGGGACCCCCGACTGAAGCAGAAAAAAGATATGGATTTGATCATCACGGTGAAGTGAACACACAGCAATGGGAACTCGTTTCCCCGGTAACCCTGAATCAACCGGGTAAAGTATGTATAATGAAATGCAGCCTGCCTATGGGAAAACTGCAATTAACAAGAAAAATAAAATTATCAGACACTGAACCATTAGTCGTAGTAACGGAAGAAATCAAAAACCTGAATACATACGGCCGGATGTTCAATATAGTGCAACATGTTTCCCTTGCTCCTCCTTTTCTTGATAAAAACACACTCTTTGATAACAACACAGAAAAAGGATTTGAAAATAAAGAAAATGGCAGCCCGGACCAGGAAGAACCTGTAATTTTGTGGCCCAAAGCAGAATATAACGGAAAAAAAATTAATCTCAGGCAATTTGAAGATCCTTGGCCAAGGGTATCTTCGTTTGTATATCATAAAAATGAAAAACACGCATGGGTAACTGCCTGTAATCCAATGAAAAATATTATGCTGGGATATATCTGGGAAGTTAAAGATTATCCCTGGATAAATTTCTGGCGTTCGATGGAAAATAATATTCCTGCAGCATTTGGGATGGAATTTGGCACAACAGGTTTACACGAACCTTTCCCTGTTGTGGCAAAAAAAGCAAAAATATTTGACCGGAATATTTTCGACTTTATCGATGCTGATGAGGTTATCAGTAAATCATATATAGCATTTCTGGCTAAAATACCGGAAAATTATGCAGGTGTAGGGAAAATAATAATAAGCGATAAATCTTTAATAATTCAGGAAAAGAATATAAATTCGAGGAATATTAAATATTCAATATAGGAGTAAATTTATCGTCCCTATCCAACGCTGGCAAAGCCAGGTTTTGCAACCAGGATTATAAGATTCACCTTCATTAAAGTTTCGGTGAATAATATCTGTCCGTTGTTTTTCTGCCGGACATCGGCAGTGTAGTTAGACGGTAGTATTAATCTAATTTATTTTAACAATGACCTCGCGGGAACGAATTCTGTCAGCTATTAATCACAGGCAACCTGACCGGATACCGGTTGATCTTGGAGCAACACCCAGTTCAGGCATTTCCCTGGTTGCGCATCATAACCTGTTAAATTATCTGGGACTAAAACATCAGAATTATGTTTATGATGTTATACAGGAAGTAGCACAACCTGAAATGGAACTCCTTAACATGTTTAACGTTGATGTACTTGATATTGGAAGATTCTTTAATCAGGATAAGGATTACTGGCATGCATTGGAGATAATAAAAGGTTATCCGGGATTATATCCCAAATGGTTCAATCCGGTAAAACAACCTGACGGAAGTTGGCTTGCCGCAGGATCAACAGGTGAATTTATCGGCAAAATGCCCGACGGAGCTACTTTCTTCGACCAGTTAATCTTTCCTTATATGGACGGTTATCCATCTGACTATAAAAATATTAAGCTCGATATGTCAAGAGCAATCTGGGGTGGATTTGGCTTTCCTCCGTATGACAGAATGAATGAAAATGATTTCTGGAAACTTTTACGGGGAACTATCATAAAGGAAAAAAAGAATACCGATCATGCCCTGCTTATCGGAGTGGGATGTAATCTTTTTGAATGGGGGACTTTCCTGCGCAGAATAGATAATTTCCTTACTGACCTGTACCTGGACCCTGTGAATGTTCACCGATTGCTCGATAAGCTTATGGAAAAACATATGAACTTTCTCTCAAATATATGTTCCGCTGTCGGTGATATTGTGGATATTATAAAATTTGGCGATGATCTCGGGACAAACACCGGTCCATTTATCCCTCCTGAAATATATAATGAATTTTTCGGACCAAGACATAAAATATTGTGTGATCATGTTAAGTCCCATACATCAGCACATACTATGCTGCATTGTTGCGGGGGGATTTATGAACTCATCCCTGAACTTATCAAAGCTGGTTTTGAAATTCTGAACCCGGTACAGATCAATGCTGTAAATATGGAGCCAGAACGGCTGAAAAAGGAATTTGGGAGTGAACTAACCTTCTGGGGAGGGGGATGTGATACCCAGAGTGTCCTGAATCATGCCTCCCCACAGCAGGTAAAGGATCATGTAAGAAGAAACATTGAAATTTTCTGTAAGGGAGGAGGATATGTATTTAATACCGTTCATAATATCCTGCCTGATGTTCCCCCGGAAAATATCGTCGCTATGTTGGAAGCTGTCAGGGAATTTGATTAAATGTTAACGCTTGTGAGGTTTGACTTTAGAATAAAATTGATAAAAATTATAAAGTTTTATTGTAACTAATTTTATTATAGGAGATTATGAAATTTTTAATGCATGCCAACTAAATGAAAATCATATTTCTATTTTATTACAACCAGGTTTAACTTTAAAATAATAATTATGAAAAGGAATTTTATTATTCTGCTTCTGTTCGTGAGCATAACCAGCTCATTAATTCCCGTTTGCGGACAAAAAAAGAAAAATCTTCCGATAAGGGACACCATTCAGGTTATTGGCCATGCCCATATGGATATGAACTGGTTATGGACTTATTCCGAAACCATGCAAATGTGCAATGACAACCTGAGACAGGTAGTTTCATTTATGGATGAATATCCTGATTATACGATGCTCCAAAGCCAGGCAGCAGTTTATAAATTCGTGGAAATGGTTGATCCTCCACTTCTTGAAATGGTTAAAAAATATGTCGGGGAAGGAAGACTTGAGATCGCCGGAGGTATGTGGACTGAGGGTGACATGAACATGTCTGGCAGTGAGGCTATAACCAGGACTTTTTTACTTGGACAAAGATATTTTCAGAGCAGGTTTGGTAAGATGGCAAAAGTAGGCTGGCTACCTGATAACTTCGGGCATATCTCTCAAATGCCCCAGATTCTTCAACTGGCAGGTTGCGACTATTTCTACTTTCACAGGACAAAACCCTATTTAGGCACCTTCTGGTGGTATGCACCGGATTCTTCAAAAGTATTGTGTTATGCCAACAATACATATAATGGGAGAATCAAGCCTGAGTTAAAGAATGACATCCAGAAATTCTCCCCTGAAAAGCGCAGGATCCTGCATATTACCGGGGTGGGTGATCATGGTGGCGGTCCTACACGCGAAGAAATTGAATTGGTTCACCAGCTTGACAAAACTCCCGGGTACCCTGCTGTTAAATTCACAACAACTGAAGATTTTTTCAGAAAATCAGAAAAAGAGATGAATGGACGTCCTGTACATCATGGGGAAATGCAGTTTATTTTTGAAGGTTGCTACACTACTGTGGCAGGGATAAAAGAAGGTAACAGGAATAGTGAAAACACTCTTTTTGCGGGTGAATTTTTCAATACCCTGCGATGGTTAAACGGCGATAGTTACCCGCAGAATGAGTTCAATGATTTGTGGGAAACCGTGACATTCAACCAGTTTCATGACATTCTTCCCGGTTCTGCTATCTATGAAGCCAACAGGGAAGCAGTTTCCCGCTACAGCGAAGTGCTGCGTAAAGCAACAATATTAAGAAACAATGCTTTCCGGAAAATGGCTGATGAAGTTGTATTTCAGGATGGAATGGGACAACCTGTGGTTGCATATAATCTTCAACCCTATGGCCGTAAAGCAATTGTCGAAGCAAACGTGTATTCCCACGAAGGCCCTGCTACTGCAAAACTTGCAGCCTGGAGTAATTATTATGGTTCAAAAAATATCACACCTCTGGATAAGGGCCAGGGACCAGTTTCCTCAGTACTTGTCCGGGATGCTTCAGGAAAAACGTATCCCGCCCAGATCACCTGGGGGAAAACAACACCCCCGGGATTTACATCCAAAGTTCAGTTTATTGCAGATAATATGCCCGCAGGCGGATATAAAACATTCTATATCGATGTGTCAAAACCTGGTGAATTCAATGATCCTATTCCTTTTGATGATAATGTGTTTGAAACTGACTACTTTAAAATCAGGTTCGATATGAATACCGGCGGAATTACAAGTCTTTTAGATAAACGTTCAGGGAAGGAATATGTAAGAGAAGGAGGTCAGTTAAATACACTGAGAGTGTACATGGAAGACAAAAAAGGCGGGATGAAATCCTGGACAATCAATAAAATTGTTAAGCAGGAAAAAGTCACTGATATTCTGAGCGTTAAGCTTGTTGAAAACGGACCAGTGAGGGCATGTGTGGAAACGGTTAAAACCTGGGGAAGATCAAGATTCGTGGAAAGAACATATATCTATCGTTCTTATCCGCGTATTGATTACGATATGGAAGTTCACTGGCTGGAAACAAGCCCGGAACATGATATGGGAGCCTGGCTGGAAAAAGGAAGCGATGTGACTGATTCTCCGATGCTGAGAGCAGTATTCCCAATAAATATGGCAGATTCCAGGTTTTATTGCCAGGTGCCTTTTCAGGTGGTTGAAAGACCTGTGGATGGTAAAATAAACGGAAAAGATGCACCTTCCCACCTCAAACATCAGGATGCTTACGGAATCGAAGCAGAAGTAGAAGACGGTCAGGAGGTGCCTGCTCAGAAGTGGGTGGATGTTACAGATGGGAAAACAGGTATCGCTTTACTGAACAAAACTAAATATGGTTATTCCTATAGCCATGGGGATCTCAGGTTAACACTTCTACGCTCAGCCGGAGAACCTGATATTTATCCCAACATCGGAAAATTCAATATCAGTTACTCACTCTATCCTCACCAGGGTGACTGGAAAAATGGAGTATGGCAGGAAGGGGAAGATTTCAATATCCCCGTTCACGTTGCAGAACCTCCATCACTGGCACTGGTTAAAGACCATGCCACAAGACCGGAAGAAGCTACTTTCTTCTCAGTAGACTCACCGGGAGTTGTTTTAACCGGTATTAAAAAATCCGAAGATACTGATGAACTGATCATCAGACTGTATGAAATATACGGTCAGGAAACAATGGTGAATCTTACACTGCCTGTTAAAGCATACTTGGCAAGAAGGTTGAATATCATAGAATTACCCCTTGAAAACGCAAATAAACCTGTAGTAAAGGAAAATACAGTGCAGATAAAAATAAAACCATACGAGATTGTAACGCTGGGGATTGAGGCGGGGGAGTGATAAGGGATCGAGGGATCGAGGGATCAAAGGGATCGAAGGATCGAGGGATCAAAGGGATCGAGGGATCAAGGGATCAAGGGGATCAAGGGGATCAAGGGGATCGAGGGATCGAGGAATCAAGGGGATCAAAGGGATCAAAGGGATCGAGGGATCAAAGGGATCAAAGGAATCGGGGGATCAAAGGGATCAAAGGGATCGGGGGATCAAGGGATCAAAGGGATCAAAGGGACCAGGTGGCTGGATGCAGGGAATGGTGTAGGGGGGCTGTCTCAAAAGACAAAATATGTTCAACCCTGCCTGCCGGCAGGCAAGGCACGAAGGACACTAAGGACAACACAAAGGACGTAAAGCATTGTATGTCAGGAATATATATTTTGCGTCCTTCGTGCATTCTTTGAATCCTTTGTGCCGTGCCTGCCGGCAGGCAGGGTAAAAAACATTTATGAGACAGCCCCAAGGGATCGGGATATGTTATTTGTTGGGAATTTTTTCTTCAATAAATGCTCCTAATTGCTTATATCTCTCAAATAAAATTTTGTATTTTTTTGCGTTCCCCGGGTCAGGGTGATACTCCTTTTCAAAACCGCTGCCCATTTTTTGCTGTGCAGTCTCAACATCGGGATAAACTCCGGATACTACTGCAGCTGCCATTGCAGAACCCAGTGCACATGTCTGTTCGGAACGTACTACTAAAATAGGCATATTCAGCACATCACAAACCACCTGCATCACAAACGGGGATTTTTTAGCTACACCACCTAGAGCGATAACACCATCAATACGTACCCCTTCATCGATAAACCTGTCAATTATCATTTTTGCCCCGAAAGCAGTCGCTTCAACCAGAGCACGAAAAATCACCGGTGCAGTTGATCCAAGGGTAAGCCCGGTTATGGCTCCCTTTAAATTCTGATTTGCATCAGGTGTACGACGCCCGTTCATCCAGTCCAGTGCAACAGGTGCAGACTCTGAAGGAAGTATCTTTGCTGCTTCAGATGAAAGAACAGGAATGATTGATTCATATAAACCAGATAAAAGCTTATCCCTGTTTTCACAGTCAGGATTACCTGTCCCTTCAATGATCATTTTAACCGGTTGAAAGATCACATCCCTGAACCAGGCATAGATATCACCGAATGCAGACTGTCCTGCCTCAAGTCCCAGCATTCCCGGAACTATGCTCCCGTCTACCTGTCCGCAAATACCTCTGATCAGTTTTTCTTCTCCTTCCTGTAATTGGCTGACCATCATGTCGCATGTCGATGTCCCCATAACCTTGCTCAGATAAAAAGGCTTGATCTCTCCTCCTACTGCACCAAGATGCGCATCAAAAGCACCGGCTCCTATGGCAATATTTGCAGGAAGCCCCAGTTTATCCTGCCATTCTGCTGTTAAAGTACCAACTTTATGTGCCACAGTATAAGTTTCTGAATAAAGATTTTTTCTTAATCCTGCAAGTAAAGGATCAAGTTTTACAAGAAACTCTTCCGATGGCAATCCTCTCCATTCTTCATGCCACATAGCTTTATGCCCGGCAGCGCACCTGCTTCTTATAACAGTTAACGGATTAGTATTGCCAACCAGAAGACCTGTTATCCAGTCGCAGTGCTCCACCCAGGAAAAAGCTGCTTTTCTTATTGTATCATTCCTTCTTAAAACGTGCAGGATTTTTGACCAAAACCATTCTGAGGAATAAATACCTCCTTCATATTTTGTATAATCTGTACCTCCCCATGTTTTTGCAAGTTTATTAATCTCATCAGCTTCTTTAACTGCCGTATGATCTTTCCAGAGAATAAACATGGCATCCGGATCATTTTCAAAACCCGGTGTAAGTGAAAGAGGCACCCCTGCTGAATTTACAGCAACAGGAGTGGAACCGGTGGTATCAATGGAAATACCTGTAATATTTTTTCTTATTTCATCAGAAACCTGGTTGAGTGCCTTTATCACAGTAACTTCAAGCCCTTCCAGGTAATCAAGAGGATGCTGTCTGAACCGGTTTTCGGAAGGATCACAATATCTCCCCTCTTTCCATCTTGGATAGTGATATACTGATGTTGCAACTTCCGCACCGTTGGAAGTATTAACAATTAGCGAACGCACGGAATCGGTTCCGTAATCAATTCCAATAACAAATTTATCAGTCATAAAACAAGCTTATTATGTTATTATTTTATATATTACATTTGAACTACGAATATGATACCCTTTGTGTTCCTTCGTGTATTCCTTTGGGACCTTTGTGGTAAAAATTATTAAACCACAAAGTACACGAAGGTTGTCACGAAGGGACACAAAGGAGTACGCATCCATTACTGTCCCTGTCCATAATATGCATCCTTCCCGTGTTTCCTTCTGTAATGCTTTTCCAATAAATAATCCTCAAGTCTCCTTTCATTTCCCAGAACCACATTCCTGAAAGCCATTTTTGCCACTTCTTCAAGGATCACTGCATTATGAACGGCTTCAGCCGGATTTTTCCCCCAGGCGAAAGGCCCGTGACCCGACACCAGGATGGCAGGTATTTCCATCGGATTTCTTTTTCCTATTGTTTCAATGATAAGTTTCCCTGTATTCTTCTCATAGTCTGAGTTTACTTCATCTTCAGTCAATTGCCTTGTACATGGTATATCACCATAAAAATAGTCAGCATGGGTTGTGCCAAATACAGGAATGGATCTGTTAGCCTGTGCCCAGGAAGTAGCCCATTGTGAATGGGTATGTACTATTCCTCCGATTTCCTCAAACTTCCTGTACAGTTCAATATGGGAAGGCAAGTCTGAAGAAGGTTTAAATCTTCCTTCCACAACCTTACCATCAAGATCAACGACTACCATATCATCCGGAGCCATTTCCTGGTAACGGACACCGGATGGCTTAATAATTACCAGTCCCTTTTCCCTGTCGATACCACTGACATTACCCCAAGTAAAGATCACCAGGTTAAAATCCACCAGTTCCTGATTTGCGAGATAAACTGAATGTTTTAAATTTCCTAACATAAAATTCAGTTTTTATTAACCGCTTGTGCGGTTCATTATTTTTAGATTATAAAACCTAAAATAAATGACAAATGTATTTTTAAACGGACCCACCCCCGACCCCTCCCTAAATCAGGGAGGGGTGAGGATTCATTGTTAAATTGCTAAGTTTAGCAAATTATTAAGTAAAGAAATTGTTAAATTCAGCAATATAACCAAGTTCCATCCCCCTCCCTGATTTAGGGAGGGGTTAGGGGTGGGTCCGAAAAATTAAAAAAAATTCATAATCTCCTATAGTAAAATTAGTTACAATAAAATCTTATCATTATTGTCAATTATATTTTGAAATAGAACCGCACCAGCGGTTATTATTAATCTAAAGGTAAAAATATACAACGTTAAAACAAAAACTAAATGCCTTTAGCCAGGAGATAATATATGTCATTCCACCTAAGTTCCTTTTTAAACCCGGAAATCGAAGTATTTTTATCAATTACAAGGCTTTCAATTCCTGCAATTTCTGCAAAATCTTCCATAATCTCTGTGTTCAACGCCATACTGAAGCCGGTATGGTGGGCTCCACCTGCATGTATCCATGCTTCAGCTGCTAATTCAAGATTTGGTTCCGGCATCCATACTACCCTGGCCACAGGAAGATTGGGAAGAGTACTATCAGGGGCCACCACTTTACATGGATTGATAAGCATCCTGAAGCGTGCACCCATATCAAGCAGTGAAACATTAATTCCTTTACCTTCCGGAACGCTGAAAACCAGCCTTACAGGGTCATTTTTCCCTCCTATTCCAAGGGGATGTATTTCCAGTTGTGGCTTGCTATCTGCAATGGAAGGACAGACTTCCAGCATGTGTGCACCCAGAACTTTCATTCCTGAAGGATCAAGATGATAAGTATAGTCTTCCATAAAGGATGTACCACCATCCAATCCTGAAGCCATAACCTTCATTGCTCTTACAAGAGCGGCAGTTTTCCAGTCGCCCTCAGCACCAAAGCCGAATCCGTCTGACATTAACCTTTGCACAGCAAGACCAGGCAGTTGAACAAGACCATGAAGATCTTCAAATGTTGTAGTAAACGCTTTAAAACCTCCGCTTTCAAGAAACATCCGCATCCCTGCTTCTATCCTTGCAGCTTCAAACAACGACTTTCTCTTCTCCCCACCCTTTTTCAGGTTCTCAGCAATAATATAAGTTTCTTCATATTCATTCATCAGATCTTCAATATCTTTATCCTTAATACTCTGAATAGTTTGCACCAGGTCTCCCACTCCATAACCGTTCACTGAATATCCTAACTGCATTTGCGCCTGCACCTTGTCTCCTTCAGTCACAGCTACTTCACGCATATTATCCCCGAACCGTGCTACTTTCATCCCCTGAAAGTCGTTCCATGCACAAGCCGCACGAAGCCACACGAAAAGTCTTTGTCGGACTGATCTCTGTTCCCAATGCCCTACGATCACTTTTCGCTCAATCCTCATCCTGCTCATAATAAATCCGTATTCACGATCCCCATGAGCCGACTGGTTAAGATTCATAAAATCCATGTCAATGCTATCCCATGGCAGGTCACGGTTAAATTGTGTATGAAGATGAAGAACAGGTTTATTAAGCGCTTTTAATCCTGCAATCCACATTTTTGCAGGAGAAAAAGTATGCATCCATGTTATCAGTCCGATGCAATTCTTATTAATATTGGCTTCCTGCATTATATTCAAAATAGCTTCAGGACCGGTTACGACAGGTTTATACCGGATAGTAACCGGGTTTTCTTTATCTGCATTCAATGCTGCTGCGATAATATTTGCATTTTCCCCTACCTTTTATAGTGTATCTTTTCCGTATAATTCCTGGCTTCCTGTAATAAACCAGGCTTCATAATTTTTAAGGTTCATATTATTTAAATTTAACAAACAGTTATTTTAAGCCAGGTACCTATTTAAACCTTCATAAAAAATTAAAATGATCCCCTGAGTTTATCAGGGTATCATATCTCTCTTTATCAAAACGGTACAGGAACGCTCCTTTCTTTGATCCCGACTTGTCTTTTTCTATCAGTTTCTCCAGGATATTCATCTGGAAGATTTTCTTTCTGAAATTTCTTTTATCCAATTTCTGCTGGTAAATAGCTTCATACAGATCCTGCAATTGCGGGATTGTAAATTTTTCGGGAAGCAACTCAAAACCAATGGGTTCTGTAGCAGCTCTTCTTCTGAGACGCTTCATTGCCCTTACTATCATCTGCTTATGATCAAATACCAGATCAGGTAAGAATTTCAGGGGAAACCATTTTGCTTGATAACCGGTATTCCTGGTTTCGTTATATTGTTCTGACCTGATGATAGAAAAATACGCAGCGGATATTACCCTCTCTCCGGGATCGCGCTCAGGATCACTGAAAGTGTATAGTTGCTCCAGGTAAATATTATGTAATCCTGTAAGGTCATGTAAAATTCTTTTCGCTGCATTATCAAGACTTTCATCGTATCTGAGAAATCCTCCCATAAGAGACCAATCCCCTTTTCCCGGTTCAAAATCTCTTTTTATCAGCAGTAACTTTAATCCCCTTTCGTCAAATCCGAAAATGATACAATCAACAGCTACATAAATTTTACTGTGTATACTGTAGAAATCTGTCATTGTCAGTTGTCTCCGGTATTACCAGAAATAAATATAAAATGCGATGATAACAGAGATAATTATAACTGAATTAATAACATCCCAGTTGTTCCAGCTTGCCCTTGTTGCAGCTCTTTGTTCAGGACTTGCAGAACCAAAATACAATCCGCGGATCTTATCCGGGTTGATGCTTTCAGTGAAAAAGCTAATAATAACCATGATAATGATTATTATGAAGAACAAAGATATTGAGTAATGCAACCAGTTTGGGGACACGATCAGATCATACAAAAATCCGTCACCTTCCGATGCCCCGTAATATACTTTCATTCCAAGCCTAAGCATACCCAGTACAAATCCCACGACCAGTCCTATGAATCCTGCTTTTGGAGTTGTGCGTTTTGAGATTACCCCTAAAAGAAAGACAGCTGCGATACCAGGTGCTAACAATGATTGAACATCCTGAAGATAAGCGTAAAGTACCTTCCCTAATCCTTTCATAACCGGTATCCACAGAATGCCAAGAATGACTATTACAATGGTAGCCAGCCGTCCAACCATAACGTAATGCTTTTCTGTTGCATCCGGTTTATATTTTTTGTAAAAGTCCACTGTGAACAGCATGGAGGAAGAATTGAAAAGAGATGCAAGGGAGCTCATCAGTGCAGCGAGTATCCCGCCAATGACGATCCCTGTAAATCCTTTAGGAAGAAGCACTTTTACAAGAGTAGAGAAAGCTGCATCATTAGTTGTAAGATCCAGTAAAGGTCTTTGTGTTTCCGGATCAATTTTCTTTGTCAGGGCAAAAGCGATCATACCAGGAATAAGAAAAATAAAAACAGGTGTAAGTTTAAGATAGGCGCCAAAAATAGTACCTCTTCTTGCCTGTTTCTGATCTCTCCCTGAAAGAACACGTTGAACAATAAATTGGTCTGTACACCAATACCAGAACCCAATTATGGCAGATCCAAGCAATACTCCCGTCCATGGAAATTCAGGATCACGGGGTGACCTGATCAGGTCGGTCATACTATCCCCAAAATCATTTACTGGTGCTGATCTGCATATTTCCATCATTTCAGACCATCCGCCGAGTTTTATCAGCCCGATGATCAGAATAGCTATTGAACCGAACAAGAGCACAGGAGTTTGTAATACAGAAGTATATAACACAGCTTTCATCCCTCCAAGTGTAGTATATAAACCAGTTATTAAAACCAGTCCCACTGCACTTATCCAGAAAAAATCGATCTCAAGACTGCCAAAACGTACCGCTTCAATTCCAAAAACATCTTTAAATACTATTCCTCCTGCATATACAGTTACGGCGACCTTTGTCAGGACATAACTTACAAGGGAAATAATGGAAAGAAATGAACGGGCATGAGTATTATACCTTCTTTCAAGAAATTCAGGCATGGTAAACACTCCGCTTCGGGCATAAAAAGGGACAAACAGCCAGCCAAGTACAAGAACCAGCCATGCATGCATTTCCCAGTGAGCCATGGCCATGCCACTCTCTGCTCCTGCACCGGCGAGTCCTACCAGATGTTCAGACCCGATATTGGATGCAAATATTGATGCTCCGATGGCTATCCAGGTTGCATCCCTTCCTGCCAGGAAATAATCTGATGTATCCTTGTCTTTTTTGCTTAATACCCAGACAATTATTCCTGCCAGGGCAAGACAGAATAATCCTAATGTTATCCAGTCAATTGTAGTCATAATGTTAGTTTATTTATTAAGTGTAAAATTAACGCTTATAAAACAATTTCCAATACCTTTTTATAATTTGGAATATTTTTAAATAAGATTGAGGTTGTCTCATAAGTCAAAATATGTTTAACCACAAAGGACACTAAGGACAACACAAAGTACGCAAAGTATTGTATATTATTAATATATACTTTGTGTCCTTTGTGTATACTTTGTGTCCTTAGTGGTAAAAAAACATTTATGAGACAGCCCCGAAAATTAAAAAAATTCCAAATATCCTATAAAAAAATGAATTATGATAAAACAATTGTATTGTTCAAAATAAATTTATTTTACATTTGGGTTTTTAATTTCAAAGATAAAAAATGAACTCATTTAACCTAACCTGGATTGATTATTCAATCATACTTATTTACTTCAGCTTTGTATTGGGAATAGGCTGGGCATTAAAAAAGTACATGAAAAATGCATCAGCTTTCCTTGAAGCGGGAAGATCTTTACCAGCCTGGGTAACTGGACTGGCTTTTATTTCAGCCAACCTGGGTGCTCTTGAAGTTATAGGGATGGCAGCATCAGGAGCCAAATACGGATTGGCAACAGTGCATTTTTACTGGATTGGGGCGATCCCGGCCATGATCTTTCTCGCTATCTTCATGATGCCGTTTTATTATGGTTCAAAAGCAAGGTCAGTACCTGAATATCTTAAACTTCGGTTCGATGAAAAAACAAGAGGTTTTAATGCATTTTCCTTTGCCGTTATGACCATCTTTGCTTCAGGCATATCCATGTATGCACTGGCCTTACTGATGGAAACCCTCTTAGGCTGGAATTTTCACATGAGCCTGCTTATTTCCGCTTCAATTGTGTTGGTATATACATATCTTGGAGGATTAAGCTCTGCAATATATAATGAAGTTTTACAGTTTTTCCTTATTGTCATTGGATTTCTCCCACTGGTAATTATTGGGATGATGAAAGTAGGAGGATGGGAAGGAATGGTTGATAAACTTGAAATGAACGTCATGTCACAGGGATTTCAACATTCCTGGAAAACTATCTCTCCTGAACATCCAATGGGTAGCTGGATGGGTATCTTTTTCGGGTTAGGTTTTGTCCTTGCTTTCGGTTACTGGTGTACTAACTTCCTTGTTGTACAGAGGGCAATGGCAGCCGGGTCAATGAGCGCAGCACGCAAAACTCCACTTATAGGTGCTTTACCTAAAATGTTCCTTCCTTTCCTTGTTATTCTTCCCGGAATGATAGCAATTGCGTTGCTGAATTCAGGAGATGAAGCCTTTACATTGCCATTGAAAGGAACCGGTTACGACTATGACCTGGTAATACCTATGTTGCTGAAACGATTTCTTCCCACAGGAGTGCTTGGACTGGGACTCACCGCACTCATGGCCTCTTTTATGAGTGGCATGGCAGGTAATGTTACCGCATTTAATACAGTATGGACATATGATATCTATCAAAGCTATATTGTTCCGGGAAAATCAGATAAACACTATCTCAGGGTAGGACAAATCACAACCATCGTTGGTGTTGCGGTAAGTATCCTGACAGCTTATGTTGCCAAACAATTCAACAATGTAATGGATTTTCTGCAATTGATATTTGCCTTTATCAATGCTCCTCTTTTCGCCGCATTCCTGATGGGTATGTTCAATAAAAGGACAACAGGACATGGCGCATTTTTCGGTTTGTTGTCAGGAACATCATGTGCAGCACTTGTTCACGGATTCACTCAACCTGCCGGGGCAACATCTCTGGTTAAAGGAGGATGGACAGGTACAGTCCTCCATACTTTCCCCAGTGAGATGGCACAAAACTTCTGGATAGCAATTGTTGCTTTCAGTATCGCACTTATCGCCACTATTATCATTTCATTGCTTACAAAACGAAGAAAAACAGACGAGGAACTTGTCGGACTCGTTTATTCCCTGACACCAAAAGTTGTGGATGACAGCAAATACTGGTATCAGAAACCTGTTGTATGGGCTATTGGTGTGGGAGCAATAACTATTATTCTTAGTATTATTTATTGGTAAAAAATTACAATTAAGATTATGGGACTTGATATAAAATTACCTATTGGGGCAATGTTCACGATTTTTGGAATACTTCTTACAGTTTTTGGTTTATCAACCGGAGACAATGAGATGTATGAAGCATCTCTGAATATCAATATTAACCTCTGGTCAGGAATATCTATGCTGATCTTTGGAATTGCCATGCTTTTTGCAGCATATAAAACCAGGAAGAAGGATTCTTAATGCATATTCCCGTTCCCTCGGGAAATAACTACCAGCACAGCACCGCTTAAGACAAGAGCTGAGCCTGCTATGCTTAAAAGGGTGAATTTTTCAAATTCAATCCAGCTTACAGCTGCAACCTCAAGAAGTGCCATAGCCGCAAAAGTAATTACCGGATTCATGGTAATTATTACACTTATCTTATTTGCTTCCGCATATTTTAATGACATTGCAAACAATGAATATGCTACAAGGGTCATAATTCCTGATGCACAGAGTATTAAATATTCATGAAAAGAAAAAGAAACTAACTTTGAAAATTCAAAAAACGGAAGTAATATAAGCGTGCCAGTTCCAAAAATAATTAAGTTAAGGTGGTTTGGTTTATGTTTTTTTACCATGATTTTTTGTAAAATGGAAAAAATCGCCCAGGAAATGCCACCCAGAACAACATAAAGAACCCCGTCCGAATAATTACCCTTTCCCCCGGAAAGTTCCACAACCTGCTCAGAATAGAAAAGATAAAATCCAATTATTAATAATAGAAAACCAACGAGATGCTTCCAGGTTACTTTTTCCTTAAAGAAGAAAATACCTGCCAAAGCCAGGCCTGCAGGCCCAATCTGAATAAATACCTGGGCGTTGGAGGGGGTGGTTTCATGCATTCCTGAAATAAAACCAAAAAAATTCAAGGCAAGCAGTACGGTTGCAAAAAATATAATAAGGGGTGGCTTTTTTAAAAGTGCTGTAAAAGAACGATCAGAAAAAAGTAAAGTAACCAATAAAATAAGAAATGCTACTGCAAAACGAAATCCAACCACTGAAACAGGACTTACAATATTAAGTGCAACCTTAATGACAATGGCCTGAAGACTCCAGATAACCGCTGTGCATGCTGCATATAAATAACCCCTGTTCACAATGTTTTCCCTCTCAAATTCTGAATTAAAATATTGTCGAAAAAATTTTCGCTAATTACAAATAATCCATGAAATAATAAAGCCCGCTAAATTAATATTTTTGAGAATTAATTATTATGTATCTTTACTTAACTTTATCAAAGCTCCTGCAACCCCTATTAAACTGCAAAAAAGTATGAGAAAAAACTCGTTGTTAATAGCTTTACTGCCTTTCTGTTTCATTCTTTACAGTCAACCAGGCAAGTTATTTATTCCACCCGAAATACAAAAAGCTTATGAAAAAGGTACAAGATCACCAGATGGAATGCCAGGAGAAAAGTATTTTCAAAATCAGGCAGACTACACCATAAACGCCGAGTATTTCCCTGAAACCAAACTCCTTAAAGCACAGGGTGAAATCATTTATCACAACAACAGCATGATAACCCTCAAATATGTTGTACTCAGGCTTCATCAGAATGTATTCATGAAAGGGGGAATAAGAGGCCGTAAAGTAGATCCTGAAGATATTCATAATGGGATGATCCTGAGTCATTTAGAAATTAACGGTATAAAATATGATCCTGAATCATATATTTTAAAAACCCAGACAAATTTAGTGTTTCCTTTAAATCTTGAATCCGGTAAAAAAGCAAAATTGTATCTTGAATGGGAATTTACAATGCCTTCAAAAACCAGTAACCGGTATGGGTGCTATGATGGTTCTTCATGTTTTATAGCTTACTGGTATCCACAGATATCCGTATATGATGATGTTTCAGGATGGGACTTGTCAGATTACACCGGGGTAGCTGAATTTTACAATGACTACGGAGATTACAATATAAATATACAGGTTCCTCAAAATTACATTGTATGGGCAACAGGTGAATTAAGTAATCCTGAAAAAATACTGAATGAAGATTATTTAAATAAATATAATCTCGCAAAAAATTCGGATGAAATAATTCACATAATTGAAAAAAATGACCTGAATAAAAAATCAGCGATAACAAAAAAAGGAAAAAATACATGGAAATACGTGGCCAGTAATGTAAGTGATTTTGCTTTCGGATTAAGTAACAATTATTTATGGGATGCCACCTCTGTTGAAATTGATCAACCTCAGGGGGAAAAAAGAGTATTTATAGAAACAGCATATAACAGAGCATCAGATAATTTTGCCAAAGTAGCAGAAATATCAGCATGGTCAGTTAAGGATTTTTCTGTTGACCTCCCCGGAATTCCATATCCATACCCTAAACTGGCAGTCTTTAATGGAAATGAAGGCATGGAATTTCCCATGATAATGAATAATGGAGAATCAGATTATAAAGGTACTTTATTTGTCACCACACATGAAATAGGACATACATACTTCCCTTTTTTAGTGGGGACAAATCAGAGAAGACATGGATGGGTAGATGAAGGATTAATAACAGTTATCGGGATGGAACAGCACCTGAAAAAGGAAACCACATATAACTTTCGTGAATTTTATTCAGAACAGTATCCGATTGTTGCGGGAACACAGGAAGATATTCCCCCGATTGTGAGCTCATCATTTCTCTCAGATGATATTTTCCAGATACATGAATATATGAGACCCAGCCTCGCATTCTGGACACTCAGGGATATCCTGGGACATGAAATGTTTAAAAGCTGTATCACAGGATTTATTGAAACCTGGGAAGGAAAACATCCCACCCCCTGGGATATGTTTAATGTATTCGAGAAGATATCGGGAAAACAACTCAGCTGGTTTTTTATCCCATGGTTTTTCGAATATGCATATCCTGATCTTGAAATTACTGGAATAACCATCAAAGAAAATGTCAGCGAAGTAAATATAAAGAATACAGGAGGCATGCCATTCCCTGCAAAACTGAGAATAAAATTGAAGGATGGCTCTGAAGAAATATATCCCCTTCCGGCCGAAATATGGACAGCGACATCTGAATATATTTTCCATTCGGCTGAAAATACTATTATAGTTGAATCAGAAATAATTACTGAAGGCTCCCCAGATATAAGAAAAGATAATAATTATTTGAAAGATGAGATGGTGGATGAAGACCCAGGGGAATGAGAAATAATAGAGTACGGATGCATCGTCATGCATCTAAGTAAACTGCTATTTGAGTAGATATATATAGCCACACATCACCTCTCCCCTCAAATCACCTAATAACCTAATAACCCAATAACCCAATAACCCAATAACCCAATAACCTAATAACCTAATAACCCAATAACCCAATAACCCAATAACCTAATAACCCAATAACCTAATAACCTAATAACCTAATAACCCATAATTATAAACACACAATATTTTTATTGTTCACAATTTTTAATTATGACTATTATGGATTTTGTACCTTTGCGTCAGCAAATAAACTGGTTATGGTCATAAAAAAAGATACAAGTATTGAGCAACTGGTTAGTAAATTTCCCGCCTCTGTAAAGTATCTCTCTGAAAAAGGAATTAAGTGCATTGCATGTGGAGAACCGGTCTGGGGAACTCTTGAAGAAGCAGCGAAACAAAAAGGGTTTGGAAATGAGGAAATCCTGCATTTTGTCAGGGACCTGAATAAGCTCCTTGATCAAAGAGAAATCAGGTGAGTGCCCAGGGGGATCTGAAATAGATCCGGAAAGGGAAAATAGTATTGTGATTTTTTGAAGTGAAAGGTGTTTAAAAATTTCCTTATTAAATTTTTTTGTGTCATTTCATAGCCTATATGCGGATATTCTATGTATTATTGGAAATGTATTCCGTTTAGAAATTATATTAAAAATCACTCACCGATTAAAAATATGATCATTGTTACTGGTGCAGCAGGCTTTATCGGAAGCATGCTGGTTAAAAAATTAAATGACGAATATTTCAATGATATAATCCTTGTTGATGACTTCTCAAATAAAATAAAGGAGAGAAATTTCATCAAATGCACATTTACTAATCTGGTCCACCGAGATGATTTTCCTGCCTGGTTGACACAAAATCAAAGACATACCCAGTTTGTTTTCCATCTGGGAGCGCGGACTGATACAACAGAAACGGATATAGAAATATTTAACAAGCTGAATCTTAATTATTCCAGGGAAATTTGGAATATTTGTACCGAATTTGGTATCCCCCTTGTTTACGCTTCTTCTGCTGCAACTTACGGTGATGGGAAACATGGATATGAAGATGATCATTCATTAATACCACAACTGAAACCTCTTAATCCTTACGGAGTTTCAAAAAACGAATTCGATAAATGGGTGTTAAAACAGGAAAAAACTCCTTCTTTCTGGGCCGGACTGAAATTTTTCAATGTTTACGGTCCTAATGAATATCATAAGGGAAGAATGGCCTCGGTTGTTTTTCATGCATTCAGACAAATAAAGGATACAGGAAAAATGAAACTTTTCAGGTCACATAAACAGGGAATAAAAGATGGCGAACAGCGCAGAGACTTTATTTATGTAAAAGACGTAACAGAAACGTTGTACTTTTTCCTGCATAACAGGAAAAATCCCGGTATTTACAACCTGGGAACCGGTAAAGCAGAAACATTCATGGAACTTACAATGCAGGTTTTCAATAATCTTAAAATAACACCAGATATTGAGTTTGTGGATACACCTGCCGATATAAGGGAAAAATACCAGTATTACACAGAAGCTAAAATGGATAAGTTAAGAAGTATTGGCTATAAAAAATCATTTACAAGCCTCAGGGACGGAATAAGGGATTACTGGAAAGAATGGGATGAAGGGGCAGCGGAGGGGGGACAATAGACGGTGGACCGAGGATTGGGTTATTGGGTTATTAGGTTATTAAGTTGGTAACCAATAACCCAGTAACCCAGTAACCCAATAACCCAACACCTTCACCTGTCGCTCGTCACTTGTCACCCGTCACTCCAAATGACAACACCTCCCCTTGTAGTTTTTTTCCAAAATATTGTTTAATATTGTTTGTTATTAATTTTATTTTGTTCAGAAGTTCAGGAAAGCTACGGTTATATGGATAAAACCCCTCTCTACATCAGGAAAATAATTGCCCTGATCGTCGTTTTTTCTTCAGTGGTGCTTACCTATGAATTCATACCATGGCAATATACTCTGCCTCCTTCTTTCTTTGTACTATCCATACTTATTACCCGAATAACAGGAGAAAAACCTGCTTATCTCTTCGGTCTCCAGACAATAAACAAATTTTTGAATGATAAAGGAGGTATCTGGTTATTATTAAAATGGTTACTGAATCTTGCAGGACTTCTCTATGATATTGCAGTGCATACATTGTATGGAGTTTACCTGGTTTTTGATATCCTTATTGATATACTGGTTCTGTTAAAAACTGTCATATACTGGATTATTCATGCAATAATCTGGTTCCTGAAGTTATTTATTCCCCCTATTATATTCCTGTACAGCAACTTCATTCATTACTGCATTAAATGGCCATGGTGGATTTACCAGCTAACATATAGAAACACAAGTAAAAGCATAAACAGAAATTTTTATCATATATCTTTTCGTGGCGCATTTTTTTCCATCTTTATAGCTCTGATATTCTTTGGCACAGGAATAATAACAGGTATACCTTCAATAGGAATACCCGGCCTGATATTTTCAACCCTGCCGATAGTGTGGAGTTTTGGCACAATTGCATATTTAAGACATGATCATCTTCAGGAAGACGAGATCAGCCAGATCCAAAAAGCAAAAAATTCAGGCATAGCAAGCATCAGGGCAATAGTTTATTACCTGGTTATTTTTTTAATACTCCTTATTGCTGAGATCATACTGAACATATTGGGATGGATACCTTCTGCAGGATTCAGTTTCATTGGCATTTCACTGAATATGAATACTCTCTTCTCTCTCATTCTACTTTTTCTGGGTGTAATTCTGATCTTTGCTGTTATAATTCTGCCATCTCATATTGTTAATAATAACACTTTCAATACTGAAGTTAATGAAAGTATCTTATTCCTTGGAATAATCGGGAAAAAATTCCTTCGCTATATTGGTTCTATTATCCCGGCAACCTTCTTTTCAGGTTTTCTGTTGATAATACCTGTGATCATCCTGTACTTTTCCCTTTTACTCACTATTACAATCAGGGATAATGTTATTGACACAAGGATCGGAATGCTTAAAGAAAATATTGTGGCCGGTTCATCTGATAAAAAAGCAGAAATAAATAAAAATATCCGCTTATTAAAATTCTATAAATCTTACCCTCAGAATATTATTAAAGAATTCTCAGGAATTAAAGAACTGTCTGTTCATTATAAACACCTCATTAAAAATGAGATAAAAGCCAGGGAAGATATTGATCAGATGGAAAATGAATATCGTTGGACTACCGACTCATTAAAAAATGTCGCCACATTGTTACGCAATTCCGACAGAGATGATCTTACAAAATCTGAATTGACACGTATACAAACTGTTCTCTATACAAAAGAAAAAACTTTTAATGTATGGAAAACGCTCAAAAATGAACAGATCGCTGAAATGTCAGCAGAAAAAAGCCTGACGCGAACATTAATCATTCAACTGCCTGTCGTTTCCTTTCTCACGATTATCTGGTGTTCGTTTTTCGGAGGACTTGTCCTTGCAGTTTTACTTTCTTACCTGGCAAATATTTTTTACGAATTATATATTTTCAGGGAAGATGGAAGAATAACACATTTTCTGCATACTAAAAGAGCACTTCAGAAACAGGATAATAAACAACCTTTGTTGGGATTTACATTACTTATAGCGATTATCGCTGTCATTTTTCTTTTTCTCTTCGGGTAAGGCTGCCTCAAAATCTTTAATAACGCACTTCGTGTTTTGTCTTCCTTTTTCAACGCCCATCTTTCGCTATAGCTTCAGATGACTGGTGGCAAAGCCATGTTTTGCACATGGGTAATTATTACCAGAAGTCAGATCACCTACACTAAAGTTACGGGAGCAAGACCTGTCCGATGCTTTTTAACCGGACAGCGTCGGAGAAGGAAACAATGTGCTGAATCATATTATGAAAGATCCTTTTTTCAATAAGATAAACTGTCATTGATTTTTTAAACAGCCTCCTGTTTTTGGTTGATATTAAACTTCCATTTAGAAAATATGTTATTAACCACAGAATTAATTGTATTGCACTTTAAAAGTGCGTCTTACATCATATTTTTAATAAGTCGTGCAACCATTTAAGTTAAAATATCGTTAAAATTAATATATTCGCAAACTGGATAATTACGCATTAATTCTTTTATTTATTGTATTACAGCAGCAATACTGCTCAGGCTCAAGAGAAAAATGACAAATGGCGGAAGATATGATGATGTTTTAATATATATAAATATATACATATAATTCTATTTTCACAACCTTGATGAACAGGAGGGGGAAGAAATATAATGTGATTAAAAGATGGTTGTATAGGAAATTAAACCTTACATCCCATGGAATTTTCATCTTCTATCTTGTCCCTTTTCTGTTTATTTCAACCAGCCTGTTCAGCCAGAAAATCACAAAAGATAATTATAAAGGTTCTTTTACTGATGACAACTCCTGGCAAAATCCTCCCGCCCCTGGTCTTCCTGTAGCGCCTGATGTTATCATTTATGGAAACATTCAGCATGTCGGTGATATTTTATTTAATGGGGATTTAACAATAAATGATACTCTCAGTATCTTTGGTAACCTTTCGGTAGGAAGTAACGATGAATTAATAATTAACAGTGGTGGAATCCTTATTGTTTATGGAGACTTCTATCCCGGGAACCAAACCAGCAGTATTGCCGGAGGTACTTTAATAGTCACCGGCGATTTAATCAAATCCGGAGCCCCGGATCAGGGTGATTTTGAAGTTACTTCAGGTACAATTTATATATTTGGTGATGTAGTTAACGGAGGTGATGGTTATACGGATCTTGAGTGCGAGAATCCAGAATATTTTCCTGATAGCTGCGGCTTCGGAGATTTTGAGGATCTTGAAGAAGATTCAACCCTGACAGATCTTTTTGAGGGCGGTTCATACAGTATCTCTGCATCAGGACCAACTGAGTTTTGTGAAGGCGGTTCAGTAACTTTGTCTGTTCCTGATGAAGGAGAATGGTACCAATGGTACAGGAACGACATTTTAATTTCCGGCGCCAGTTCATATTCTTATATCGCTACTCAAACCGGGGATTATCATATCAGGATGGTAGTAACAGGAACTACTGATACTCTCAGTCTAAACCCTGTTACTGTTACCGTAAAAACGAACAGTACTGTTCCTGCATCAGCATCTGTTGACCCGGATCCGGTTTGCCCGGGAGTTGGAAATATTGTATTATCTTATACGGGGGGAAGCCTGGGTACAGGAGCTATAGCTCAATGGTACTCAGATGCTGCTTTTACCGTTAATACCGGATCAGGTAACGATCTTACTATTCCTGCCCCTGCGGATACAACTGAATATTTTGTACGTTTTGAAGGGGATTGTGATACAACGGATGCAGTAAGCGTTGTTGTATCCACAAAGAAACTGCCTGTTGAACCTGATAGCGCCACTGTTGACCGGCCATTTGTCTGTGCTTCTGACGGTACTATTATCCTCTCCTATTACGGAGGATCACCAGGTACAGGAGGTATAGCCAGGTGGTATTCAGATGCAGGATTCACAAATCTTATCGGGACAGGTAATGATCTTAACCTTCCTGCTCCTTCAGCAACACAAACTTATTATATAAGGTTCGAGGCTGATTGCGGTAATTCATCAGAGAAATCTGTAACCGTAACAGTATTTGATCTCCCGGTAGTAAGCTTTGATCCGGTAGATCCTGTTTGTGTTGATGCATCTGACTTTACCCTGACACAGGGAAGTCCTGCTGGGGGAGTATATTCAGGAACAGGAGTCAGTGGTGACAACTTTAGTCCTTCAACAGCTGGTGCCGGCATACATACACTTTCTTATACATACACCGATGGTAATGGCTGTTCCAATTTTGCAACCCGTGATGTAACTGTAAATGCACTGCCTACGGTTAGTTTTTCCGGTTTAGCTCCTTATACACCAATTACAGATCCACCTGTTTTATTAACAGGGGATCCTGTTGGTGGTATTTTCTCCGGGACAGGAATTACCGGTGATACTTTTGATCCCTCTGCTGCCGGATTAGGTATTCATGAAATTGTCTATGAATATACGGATGGAAACGGATGTACAAATTCCGACACACTTTATACTGAAGTGCTGGATTATGATTTCATGCTTGGTGCTATCACTCTTACAGATCTGGATAACTGGTATTCAGGTAATGCTGTTTATTCAACAATAGGAGCAACAGCTGACGGTAATGTTGGTACATGCTGGAATTATGGCAATGATCACACCCGCTGGTTTAAATTTCAGGCTACTGCAAACCAGCTTGCTGCCACGTTTTTAACAGGTGGTTCATATGGAACAGCACGAAGAATTAATGCAGCTATATGGGAAGCTGATGGAACCACACAGGTTAATTGTAACCGGTATATAGCTGATTATGATTCTGTAGTTGTAGAATCTCCCAATTTAATTCCCGGTAACTGGTATTACATTTCTATGACTTCAGGCACCCTGGCATACCGGGGCACATTTTCACTTCGTGTAAATGACCAGGTTGATTACGATTATTACGAAGGCGCAAAAGAATTAACTGATATAACCAACTGGAATTCTCCTGATGCTGCGTATACTACAAGGGGTGCAACCGCAGATAAAAATGCTGCACCCTGCTGGAATACATCTCCAAATTACAATCGCTGGTTTACATTCCAGGCAACCACAAATACAATCAGTATTCTTGTACGCCGGGGAGGCACTTACGGCACTATCCGTCGGATTAATGCAGCAATATGGGAAGCCGACGGAACTACGCTGGTTTCCTGTAACCGCTACATTGGTGATGATGATACTGTTTATGTAGAGTCAGTAAGTCTGACTCCCGGAAACTGGTACTATTTGTCGGTGGACAATAATTACGATGCTTATCGGGGATCATTTTCCTTAAGAGTGGATACTAATGTAACTTACGATTATAAAGAAGGAGCTTATGAACTTCAGGATCTGATCAATTGGTGCTCACCTGTTGCAGCATTCACTACCCGGGGTGCTACTTCCGACCTGAATGCAGGTACTTGCTGGAATACTTTACCAGATTATAACCGTTGGTTTAAATTCGTTGCCACTTCCCCACTAGTCAATGTGAAAGTAAAAACAGGAGGCAGTTTTGGGACTATACGCCGAATAAATGTGGCAATATGGGAAAATGATGGTACAACCCAGGTCGGTTGCAATCGTTATGTTAATGACCTTGATAGCGTTTTAATAGGAACCGATCAACTTGTTCCCGGGAACACATATTATATATCAGTTGATAATAATTATTTCGGATACCGGGGAAGTTTCACTCTTTGTGTTGATAATCAGATTAATTATGATTATTTAGCTGGCGCAAAAGATATCACATACCTGATTAATGGTTGTTCCAACAACGCCGAATACACAACTGTTGGAGCCACCTCTGACGGAACTGCTCCCGCTTGTTGGAATACTTCACCCGATTATAATCGCTGGTTCAAGTTTATGGCTACAACCCCTGCAATTAATGTTCTGCTGAAAAGAGGTGGTGTTTATGGGACCATTCGCAGAGCACAGATTGCGTTGTATGACAAAGACAGCGTTACCGTACTTGATTGTAACCGGTATGTTTATGATGATGATAACGTAGAAGTTTCTTATGAAGGCCTCATACCCGGGGAATGGTATTTTATTTCTGTTGATAATAACTATAGCGGATATCGAGGTACATTTACATTATGTCTCGATGACAAACCCAGCTATGATTTTTATGAGGGGGCAATTGAACTGGGTGTCGTGCACGACTGGTCTTCATCAAACGAAGCTTACACCACAATAGGGGCAACACCTGATAAAAATGCCGCAACCTGCTGGAATACAGCACCGGATTATAACCGTTGGTTCAAATTTACAGCTACAACAAACCAGATTCATGTTGAAATCAGACGTGGAGGCGCTTATGGTACAGTACGCAGAGTAAATGCAGCTATATGGGAAGCAGACGGAGTAACCCAGGTAGCATGTAAACGTTACGTATATGATACCGATATTGTTGATGTTGAAGCTATTAATCTCGTTCCGGGTAATACATATTATTTATCTGTTGACAACAATTATAGCGGATACAGAGGTACATTCTCCCTTTATATTAATGATGCTGTTGATTATGATTATTATGAGGGAGCAAAAGATGTTACTTATCTCATCAATTCTCAATCAAACAACGAGGAATACACAACTGTAGGAGCCACATCGGATAAGAATCCGGGGACCTGCTGGAACACCGCACCGGATTATAACCGTTGGTTTAAATTCCAGGCTACAACTCCCGGTATAAATATCAAAGTACTTCGGGGAGGAACTTACGGTACTATTCGCAGGGTGAATATTGCTCTTTTTGAAGCTGACGGAATAACGCAATTATCATGTAACCGCTATGTAAATGATGATGATATTGTTGAAGTGGATCATGAAGGACTGACACCAGGAAACTGGTATTATTTTTCAGTAGATAACAATTATTCGGGTTATCGTGGCACTTTTGCCCTTGCGTTGAGTGACGCTCTTAGTTATGACTACTATGAAGGAGCTATTGAACTCACAGACATTCACAACTGGTCATCTGATGATGCAATATTTACAACGCTTGGAGCTACTCCGGATAAAAACGCCGCCTCATGCTGGAATACTTCCCCAAACTATAATCGTTGGTTTAAATTCACTGCCACAACACCGGTTATTAATATAGAAGTCCGGAGAGGCGGAACATATGGAACAATACGGAGAATAAATGCAGCTATCTGGGAATCCGATGGCATCACCCAGGTAGCCTGCAACCGTTATGTCAACGATGATGACAATGTCTCAGTAGGAGCTAATACATTAACTCCTGGTAATACGTATTATTTATCTGTTGATAATAATTATTCAGGATATAGGGGTACCTTCTCTTTATATGCAGATGATGCAATGGACTATGATTTTTACGAGGGTGCTTATGAAATTACCAACCTTAATAACTGGGAATCAGGTTTAGCAGAATTCACAACTATTGGAGCTACTCCAGATAAAAACGCAGCTACATGTTGGAATACATTGCCAAATTATAACCGCTGGTTTAAATTTAAGGCTATTTATGCTGATGTTTCAATACAGGTACTGACAGGAGGAGTTTACGGAACGATCAGAAGGATCAACCTGGCTTTATGGGACTCTGACGGGATAACACAGTTGGCCTGTAACCGATATATTACTGATAACGATAATGTTTCAATTACTTATTCCGGATTAACTCCCGGAAACTGGTATTATATTGCTGTGGATAATAATTATTCAGGCTACCGGGGAACATTTACCCTGCAGGTAAACAATACCTCCGGAAATGAATATTATGCCATAGCAGACGGAAACTGGAATGTTGCTGCAACATGGTCATTATCAGAAGGAGGCCCTCCTGCTGTTTCTGCGCCTCAGAATGGTGATATTGTGCATATCAAAGGCTTTGACGTTATGGTAACCGGGACAGAAGCCTGCGCAGAATTAAACATTGAAGCAGAAGACGACCAGACATCTCTTACAATTGATGGAGGAACATTAACGGTTAACGGAGCAATGTCATTTATTAATAATGGACATAATGTTGACGGATCAATTAATATTGTAAATTCAGGTAACCTGTCAGTTACAGACGATCTGATTATGAACAGATCTGGAGGGGCAAATATTTTTCAAATACTTATCCAGGATAATTCCACTCTCTCTGTCCAAAATGATTTGAGTATATATTCTTCCGCTGGAAGCACTGTAAATAATGAGCTTACTATTTCCGGTACAGCAACAGTTCAGATTAACCAGGATTTGATACTTCAAAATACGGGAGGTATTAAATCAATTATCACCTTAAATACTTCAGCAGGTCTGACAGTGAAGAGAGATATCCTGTTTACCAGTTCTGCCCAGGATAAGCTGGAGATAGAATTAAATAACGATTCAAAATTGTTTCCCGGAAGATATGTTCAACGGGGAGCCACACCCTATGGTATATTAGATTGTAATGATAACTCGACTGTTGTTTTCAGCAGCGATGATTACCTGCAGGTAATACCTGAAAATGCAGGTGCCGGAACAGATAATTTCAGTTATCAGAACATTGAAATCAACAATACAAGATTAACTATTCCTCAATTAAGTCTTGAAGGCCCGGTAACTGTACCCGGAATACTAACTTTAACTAATGGAGTGATCCGAACCACTGCAACTAATTTGTTAAATATAGAAAGTACCGGAACAATTTCAGGAGGTTCAACTGCCAGTTATATTGAAGGCCCTCTTAAGATTACGGGAAATTCAGCTGTAATTTTTCCAATAGGTAAAAACGGGAGATATCAACCTCTTTCCATTTCAGCTCCTTCATTAGTTACTGATGCTTTTATTGCCGAATATTTTGATGCAAATCCAAATTCCTCCTATAATATTGATTTACATGAAGTTACTATTGATCATGTTGCAGATTGTGAATATTGGACATTACAAAGATCATCAGGTTCATCGTCAGTAAATGTTACTATATCCTGGGATGGAAATGGTTGTTGCATTTCCGACATGGCTGACTTAAAGGTTGCTGTTTGGGATGGATCGGAGTGGAAGAACTATGGTAATGGCGGTACTAACGGGACACTTGGTTCGGGTGATATTACAACTGCAGATGTTGTTGATTTTAATTCCTGTGCAATAACTTTCGCCGACCATCTGCCTGTTGTTGATTTTACTGACCCGGGAGGTCCTTATTGTAAATCAGATGCTCCAATAGTGCTAACCGGAGATCCTCAGGATTCCAATGGCTGGTTTACAGGAAACGGAATTACAGACAATGGAGACGGGACTGCACAATTCGATCCGAATGTAACAAATCCGGGTACACATGAGATTATTTATAATTATACATCGGTTTCAGGGTGCAGTAATTCCGTAAGTAAATATGTGACGGTATATACAAATCCCACAGCTTCTATTCTGGGAACAGACACTGTTTGTGTGGGAGTGAATGTTGAATTTTCGATATTTTTAACCGGAACCCCACCATGGGATATTACTTATACTGATGGAACAAATTCTTTTAATGTTGTCACATCAGATAATCCCTATAAATTTAATACTAATATACCAGGCACCTATTCAGTTACAGCATTGTCTGATAATAATGGATGTATTGGAAGTGTTTTTGGAGGTTCGGCAGAACTGGTAAATTGGCCTGATCCAGGAAAACCTTCGGTAAATGTGTTATCCGGAACAACCACATTCTGTGAGGGAGGTAATGTTGTACTGACAACTCCTGCTGCAAACTTATATTACTGGAACAATGGGGTATCCACGCAGAATAATACAATTACCTTACCAGGTAATTACTGGGTGTCAATAGTTGATGAACACGGTTGTTTCAGTGATAATTCAGATACTACAACAGTAACGGTAAATAAAACAGCCCGCAAACCATCGGCAATTTCAGGAAATACCGCATTATGCCAGGATGATCCAAATACCATTTATAGTACCACAGCCTGGTATACAGATACTTATAATTGGGATCTGGAGACTGCTGGTGCAGGGACCATTATCGGAGCAGGTTCAGGCAGTATTGAAATTGACTGGGATGAATCCTTTTCAGGGGTGGCCAAATTAAGTGTATATGGTTCAAATGTCAATTGTGGGGCAGGGCCTGTATCTGATACATTAAATATTTCATTAGGGGCATTGCCCGATGATCCGGGACCAATCAGCGGAGATCAGATAGTATGCCAGGGTCAGTCAGGTGAGGTTTATAGTATTGCCCCGGTTACCAATGCAAGCAGTTATAGCTGGACAATACCAACAAATGCCGTTTTTTCCGGAGCATCCAACGGAACTTCCATTACTGTTGATTACCTGGTTAATGCTGTTTCAGGTAATATAACTGTCCAGGCATTAAACCCCTGCGGAGCAAGCTTATCCTCTTCATCTATTCCTGTAGATGTTCAGTCACTTTCCCAGGCACCAACCGGGATAGACAAAGACGATGATAATATTTGTCCCGGAGATTCTGTTACGCTGACTGTACAGGGAGGAACCCTGGGAACCGGAGCATACTGGAGGTGGTACCTTGATGATATATGTACGCTCTCAGCAGGTCCTGACAGCTCATCGCTTATTGTAATCCCTTCTTCCACCACTTCATATTGGGTAAGGGCTGAAGGTATATGCAATAATACTTCAACTGTAAGCACAACTATTAGTGTAAAAGAACTTCCTGTTGAACCTGATACTGCTATCGTTGACCGACCCTCTGTTTGTCCTTCCGATGGCACTATTGTCCTCTCCTATTCAGGAGGTTTATTAGGTACAGGAGGGACTGCCAGATGGTATTCCGATGCAGGATTTTTAAATCTTATCGGGACAGGCAATGATCTTAACCTGCCTGCTCCTGCAGCCACACAAACATATTATATAAGGTTTGAAGCTGATTGTGGTAATTCATCAGAAGAATCAGTAACAGTTACGGTTTACGATCTACCGGTAGTGACATTCGATACGGTTGAGGCGGTTTGCATTAATACAGCTGATTTTGTACTTACTCAGGGAAATCCTGTTGGCGGAATTTATTCAGGCACAGGAATTACAGGTGGTAACACCTTCAGTCCTGCATTAGCCGGAGCCGGCACACACTCCATAACCTATACTTATACTGATGGAAACGGATGTGTAAATTCAGCAAACCGTGATATTACCGTACATGCATTACCTGCCCCTTCAGTAAATGGCCCGGTTGATATCTGCTTATCGGGTTCAGGAGTTTTTTCAACCACTCAACATGCCGGTAACAGCTATTCATGGACAGTCACCGGGGGTACAATTCTTTCAGGTGATGGGACACATGAAATCACAGTTGAATTTTCAACAGCAGGAAATGCTGAAATCAGTGTAACAGAAACAATTGATATATGTTCAGGTGTATCTGCCATACACAATGTAACGGTGCATGACATAATCGTAATGCCTGATATACAGTCAAATAATAAATTAACAAGAAGATAAATGAAATGTAAAATAAATAAATAAACAATTATTATAAACACTAAATGTTAAACACAATGAAAACAAATTCAGTACTTAGGACTTTTGCGATCGCAGTATTTGCAGTAATCTTCTCAAACTCTCTTGTTGCCCAGTTTATTGGCAGCACTACAAATGATCAGCTTCCTATCGTTGAAGAACGAAAAGGAGGGACAACAACCTATTCTGTACCAGGCCCCGGAGCAGATGATTACACCTGGGCAATTACAGGAAGCGTTGTTAGTATTACACCGGCTCCGGATGCAGGAGATGGTTCCGTGGGGAATCCTTATGTAATCAACTGGACAAATGGGCTCACATCTATCCAGGTACAATGGGCGGCTGATGATAATACCATTACGTCTGTTGCAGGAGATGTGTCAGTTCAGCAAAAGGTAACCAGCGGAACTATTGTCTGCCCCAGTATGATCCAATCATGGGATGTGGCTCTATGGAGTGCCGCTACTGCAGATATTGCCACAGCAGATTTTGAAATCTGCTCGGGCGATGCAGTTGGAGGTTCAATTACTGTTGATTTCACAGGAGCTCCGAATTTTGACTTTACCTACACAGTAACCGATGTGGAAGGTGTTACCGGTGCCCCGGTAGTAGTTAACGCTATTGCAGGTGCATCAACCACTATTGCTCTTCCGGCAAACCTGGTCAACACCAGCCCGACTTATGCTGATCAGACATACGTTATTACTCTGACACAGATGAATGACGGATTTACAGGTGACGGAACATTGTTGAATGACACATTTACAATAACCGTACATGCAACTGTTGTAACCGGACCGATATCAAGTGACAGAGCTTTAACAAGACGTTAGGCTTTGATTTAATTGATTAATATGATTAATATGATAAAATAGTAATAACAGGGAAAATGGATTCAAATACATATAAATAAATGTATTTCAACACATTGTGCAATTGATTTGTCTGTTAATCATTTAACCAGATATGATATGTAATTATATATTCTTATTAAAATATGTTTTCGCTTATACTATTTCCATGAAGATGGAAAATAAAAGAAACATTTAAAAGCTTCTTTGATGAAGCAAAGTGTGACAATATGGACTGAAGTGAACATAAATAATGAGAATGATGGATAATAAAATAAATTTTAAACAGTAAGAATTTATTGTACATGATTTTAGAGTTGGATAATAAAATAAATTCTTTAAAGATTATGGTTTAGAGTACTGAAAATATTATAGTGTTATAGTACCGGGGAAAACTGTAGTTCTGCTTTATGCAGAATTACAGTCCGGATAATTAAAATGTTGAATCTGATAATTGCAGGCTTAGATATTTATGAACATTGCATGAAGTATTATAAATACATATGGTTCATATTGATCCTTGCCGGGTTGACAGTAAATTCCGGGGCACAATATATTAATATTGTCTGCCCGGGAGATACCGGACACGTTTACAAGGTAGAGGGTTCTGAGGGATCATCGTTCGTCTGGACGGTGAACGGTGGAACTATTGTCGAAAATTACGGAGACTCGATAAAAGTGAATTGGGGAAATACTGCCGGAGAGTTTGAAATACGGGTCCAGGAATTTTCCAAACATAATTGCCCATCTGTGCCTGTTTCAGGACTGGTCCTGGTATCAGCACCCACATTTGATCTTGGTGATGATATAGAACTTTGCCTGGGAGAATCGGTGATTATCTCACCACCTGATACTTTCCTGTCATACCTGTGGCATAATGGAAGCACAAATAAATCCTTTACTGCCAATACACAGGGAGTAGTATCTGTTGAGATAAAAGATCATTATGGGTGTAAACGTTCTGATGATCTTTTTGTAACCGTTCATCCCCTACCGGTAGTTGACCTGGGTGAGGATGCTGTTCTCTGTGGCATAGAATCATTGACTCTCGATGGAGGTACAGATGGTTCAGAATTTTCATGGTCAACGGGTGAAACAACAAGAGAAATAACAGTTTTTGAAGGAGCAAAAACTATATGGGTACATGTAATGGATATTTTTGATTGTGAGAACTCTGATACAATTAACATCCTCACATGTACAAATGCAGAATATTTCAAAAATATGCCAACGGCCTTTACTCCCAATGATGATGCCATAAATGATCAATGGAGAATTCCGGAATTACAGGCATTTCCTGAAGCTGTGGTTGAGATTTTTGACAGGTGGGGTAATCTTGTCTTCCGTTCTGAACCTGGATATTCATCACCATGGGATGGAACATTTAAAGGTAAAAAACTTCCTATGGATTCCTATTATTTTACTATCATATTAAATCGCAATAATATGGAACCTTTGGTTGGGACTGTGACTCTTATAAGATAAAAATTGAATTATTTATATTAAAACAGTGAACTTATTAACCGTAATTACGTATAAATCAATAAAGTAATATATTTTTTCAGAAGATTAGGGATGAGACTCCGGTTATTGATAGTGTTATTTTGGTGCAGTTTATACACTGAGGCACAGCAGGTTCCTGTTTACAGTCAGTATATGTTAAATGGGTTCCTTCTTAATCCTGCTGTTGCCGGAAGCGAAGGATATACAGCAATAAATCTTACAGCCAGGGAGCAATGGCTTGGGCTGAAAAACGCACCAAAAACCTATGCCCTCAGTGGTCAGACAAGACTTTTAAAAAATTCATATATTTCAAGAGCAGCCTCTGTTAGGAGAAGACAAAAGCTTAGTTCAAGAAGCGGAAGGGTAGGTGTAGGCGGATATGTTTTCAATGATAAAAACGGGCCTATTAACAGAACCGGGATGCAATTATCATATGCCTACCATATCAGGATGCAAAAAAGCCAGTTATCTTTCGGATTATCAGGTATGTTTTACCAATTCTCCATTGACCAGGAAAATATACGTTTTGAGGAACAGGATATATTCTTTGAATCTGCCGATAAATCAATATTTATTCCCGATGCAAGTGCCGGTGTCTATTACACTGATCCCAGGATTTTTGCGGGATTTTCCACTACCCAGCTTTTCCAGTCGGCAATAAGGTTTGGAGAAAAAGGATATGCAGAATATAAAATGAAAAGGTATTATTTTCTTACTGCCGGTTATGACTTCGATATCAATAACAGTTTAACTATTGAACCTTCATTTTTATTTAAAACCACTGAGAATTTTATATGGCAGGCTGATCTTAATACAAAATTTGTTTTTAATGATGAATATTGGGCGGGATTATCATTCCGTACCGGAGGCTCTCTTATCTTTATGGGAGGAATTAAAGTTGATAAATATATGTTTGGTTATTCCTTCGATTATACATTGAGCAGTATAATGAAACATAGCTATGGATCTCATGAGTTTATGGCAGCTATTCTGTTTGGTGATAATGCCCGCAGGTACAGGTGGTTGAACAGGTACTAGAAATGTCAGTCGTTAAAAGATATTAATTCATAATTTTTAAATTCCCCCAGCCTTCTGTTGCATAAAAGATTCTTTTCAATCCACGATATTGTGCGGTATTTCAATTTATCATGTTTGTTTATTAAGGGATTTAATGTTCTTGCAGGACCTGAGAATCTTAACTGATCCTTCCAGTTAAACTGTTCTATCCATTCTTTCATGACAGCCGGATGTGTGCCTGAAAATTCAGGTAAAGCAGAAAGGTTGCCATAATCGTACAGGTTCTCATATAATTTGTAATGATCCTGTTTTTCTACATTTTCTTTCCCATGGTGATTAATTCTGAATGCTCTCATTTTATTGCTCATTAACCTGGGGGGCCTTACCCATCCATAATGGTAAACATAAGCATCTACTTCTGCCACCTTAAGTTTATACGTTCCTTTCTGAATGCGGTAATTCTGACCATCAAATCCCGGAATTTTCCTGAAGGATTGTGCTGACTCCCAGGAATGAATATCGGGATCATTGCGTATTATTCTAATTTCTTTCCGGTACCAGCAATGGCCATCCTGAAAGTGGTAATAATCACCCCAAAAATGAATGTACTTAAATAACAGACCTTCCACCTCATGATGAGGCAGCAGTTCTTCACACCTTTTTTTTATGACGGGTAAATATTTTTCATGGATAACTTCATCAGACTGCACATAAAATAACCAGTCACCTGAACAATGAGCTTTTGCAATATCAGTCTGATGTGCATGTTCCATCCCTCTGGGATACTTTACAATATCCCATACAGTATCTATAATTTTGATCTTTTCTGAACCGATGCTTAATATTTCTTCACGTGTTTTATCATCTTTATCGTTATCTCCCAGGGCAATCACAAATTCATCAACGATCGGCAATATGGACATGATTGCCTGTTTTACAGGGTAGTATAATTTACTGGCATTTTTACCCATTGTAAACCCACTGATCTTCATTTCTGTTACGTGAAATTAAAACATTTGAAGTTTATGTAATCTCCTGTACATTCCGCTCTTTAATTCCAGCAATTCACTATGTCTTCCTGACTCAACAATTTCTCCATCTTCAAGCACCACGATCTGATCGGCATATTTAACAGTTGACAACCTGTGAGCGATAACTATGGAAGTTCTGTTTTTCATAAGGTTAACAATTGCTTCCTGTACAAGCCGTTCTGATTCGGTATCAAGTGATGATGTAGCTTCATCAAGAATAAGGATAGGGGGATTTTTAAGAACTGCCCTGGCAATACTTATGCGTTGTCGTTGTCCACCGGAAAGTTTACTTCCTCCTTCTCCGACGGTTGAGAAGTATCCTAAAGGAGTTTCCATGATAAAATCATGGGCATTTGCAACTTTTGCGGCAGCAATTACTTCTTCTTCACTTGCATTTTCCACACCGAAAGCTATGTTATTAAAAAATGTATCATTAAAGAGAATAGATTGCTGGCTTACAATGCCCATTAACTGGCGTAAATCATGTAATTTTACATCTCTCACAGAAATTCCGTCAATAAAGATATCTCCACCTGTAGTATCTATAAATCTGGGTATAAGATCAACCATAGTGGACTTACCTGCTCCTGATCTCCCTACAAGTGCAATGGTTGTACCTTTATTGATCTTCAGGTTGATATTCTTTAATACCATTTCCTGTCCATAGGAAAATGAAACATTACTGAAAATAATATTCTCCTTAAATTCAGAAATCGTGACAGCATTTTCTTTTTCATGTATTGAGATATCTGCATCGAGGATCTGATCGATACGATCAAGAGAAGCAAGACCTTTAAGAACGTTATAATAGGCTGTGGTTACGGACTTTGCAGGATTAATTATTTGTGAGAAAATTACAAGGTAGGTGATCAGTACTGAAGAAGACAATGCACCTTCCTGCCCGAGTACCATTGCTCCTCCAAACCATAGCACTGTTACCATAACGAACACACCGAGAAATTCACTTAAGGGGCTCGCCAGTTGTTGTTTTCTGAAAATCTTCTGTGTTAGCCTGGTGAACAATGTATTGGCATTTTCGAACCGCTTTTGCATTTTTCCCTCAGCATTAAATGCCTTGATTATCCTTAATCCGCCAAGAGTTTCCTCAAAGACAGACATAATGATCCCCAGCTTTCGTTGTCCTTTTAAAGAGCTGCTTCTTAGCGTTTTTCCAATCCTTCCAATAATAATTCCACTTAATGGTAAAAGAATTATTACAAATAAAGTAAGCTGGAAACTCATATAAAACAATGATCCCAGGTAAATCAGGATAAGAATCGGGTCACGGAAGATCATTTCAAGTGATCTGACAACTGAAACTTCAATTTCCTGTACATCCTGGGCCATCCTGGTCATTATGTCGCCCTTTTTTTCTTCGGTAAAATAACCCAATGGCAGGTCTAACACTTTATTATATACTATACTTCTGATATCCCTTACGACTCCTGTGCGGATCGGGATCATAAAAAATTTGGAGAAATACAGGAAAAGATTTTTAAACAGAGAAGTAACAACGACTACCAGACCCACAAATATCATGGCATTTACTTTGCCATTGTAAATTATGATTTGGCTCAACAGGTAATTAAAATTATGAATGAAATAATTTGCAGAAAAAGCAAATGGTACAGGATCGGTGACCAAATCAGATTGTCCGAAAAGTACATTAAGAAAAGGGGCAACCATGGCAAGGCTGAAGAGAGAAAACACAGATGAAAAGATAACAAGCCCGACACTGAAAAGAGCTTCCCATTTATAGGGGTAGATGTACTTGAATATCTTATAAATACTCTTCATTACAAGCCTTCCGTCGCTGTGATAAAACAATTATTACAAACTAAACGAAAAAATAATACATAATTATATTCCCGTATAGTTTTTTGGTGAAATTTTTTTCAATTCACTTTTTACTTCAGCAGAGATATTAAGGGCATCAATAAATTCGTGAATTGCAGCTCTTGTTACAGGTTTATTATTCCGGGTCAGTGATTTAAGAGCTTCATAAGGTTCGGGATAAGATTCTCTGCGTAGTATAGTTTGAATAGCTTCTGCAACAACAGCCCAGTTGTTATCAAGGTCCTGTTCTATTTTTAAGGGATTCAGGATAAGCTTCCCCAGTCCTTTATTTACAGATTTAAAGGAGATAACCGTATGTGCCATGGGAACACCGGCATTCCTTAGAACGGTAGAATCAGTAAGATCTCTCTGTAACCGGGATACAGGAAGTTTCTGTGCCATAAATCTGAAAAGGGTATTTGCTATACCCAGGTTTCCTTCAGCATTCTCGAAATCAATAGGGTTAACTTTATGTGGCATAGCGGATGAGCCAGTTTCTCCTTTGTTAATTTTCTGGTGAAAATATTCGAATGAAATATATAACCAGATATCCCTGCAAAGATCAATTAATATTGTGTTTATCCTGGCAAGGTTATCAAACAGTGCAGCAAGATTATCGTAGTGTTCAATCTGTGTTGTGGTGGACGATCTTTGCAGTCCAAGAATTTCATTAACAAAATGATCTGCAAATTCTATCCAGTTAACATCCGGATATGCAACAGCATGAGCGTTCAGGTTCCCTGTTGCACCGCCAAATTTTGCTGACCATGGAATATGTAGCAATTGTTTTTTCTGTACTTCCAGTCTTTCGACAAACACCATAATTTCTTTACCCAGTCGTGTTGGTGAAGCAGGCTGTCCATGCGTCCTTGCAATCATCGGAACATCTGCCCATTCTTTTGAAAGATCAGTCAGCGATAATATGAGTTTATCCAATATTACCAGGTATTCCTTTTCAATAAATTCTTTAATAATTGCAGGGATAGCAGTATTGTTGATGTCCTGAGAGGTTAAACCGAAATGAATAAATTCCCGGAATGCTGAAAGACCCATCTTATCAAACTTTTCCTTAATAAAATATTCCACGGCTTTTATATCGTGATTAGTAGTTTTTTCAATATTTTTTATGTGCAGGGCATCGGTCTGATCAAATTTGGTGCAGATCTCCCGGAGAGCTTCAATCTTCGTTCCCGGAAATTTCTTAAGTTGAGGTATTCCTGATATATAAAGAGCTATGAAATATTCAATTTCCACCCATATCCTGTATCTTATCAATCCAAATTCCGAAAAGTAAGGAGCAAGTTCAGCAGTCTTATCACGATACCGTCCGTCTATCGGTGAAATAGCTGTTAATGGATTTAATTCCATGGGGATTTTATTAAAAAGGTAAAGATAAAGGATTTTTTCCGGAAATTATAAATGGGCTTATTCCAAAAAATCAATTCCCCCTAAATCCCCCAAGGGGGACTTTTTGCCAGTTACTAATTTAAAATATATGGAAATACTCATTAGCAATAAAATATGATTATTTAAGATAAAACGTTGATGTTATTGATTGGAATATATTTATGCTTAATTTTACATAATAATAAAGTGTGACATTTGAGTTCGTACCGAAAAGGCTTGTACCCCTGAATCCCTTAAAGGGGACTTTTTGCAAGTTGCTGATTTATAGGCTCTCCCCCTTTAGGGGGTTGGGGGGGTAAACATTGTAAAATATAATTTAAACTTTTCGGTGCAGACCCATATTTTACAAATAAAATGTACAAATCTACATTGCAATATGTGATCCCTTTTTTCAGAATTATTTATCGAAATAATTTAATTTCATAGTTATGAGCAGGTTAATTATTATTAAAGTCGTAATTATATTATTTACATGTTTTTCTTTAACATCAGCGCAGGAAGTTAATAAAACAGACCCTGAAAAAAAACTGGTTTACAAATTTGATATAAAAGAACAAATTGCCCAGCCAATCTGGAGGATCACAAAAAAAGCAATGCTTGAAGCAGAGGAGATGAATGCTGATTTAATTATCATTCAGATGAATACATATGGTGGACTGGTAGATATGGCAGATTCAATACGTACAAAAATCCTGAACAGTGAAATACCAGTGTATGTGTTTATTGATGATAATGCTGCTTCCGCCGGTGCTCTCATTGCTATTGCCTGTGAAAAAATATATATAAGACCGGGTGGAAAAATCGGGGCAGCCACTGTAGTAAATCAAACAGGGGAAGTTGTTCCTGATAAATTTCAGTCATATATGAGAGCCACTATGAGAGCAACTGCTGAAGCACATGGTAAGGACACGATAATAACCGGCAATGACACTACTTACAAATGGAAGAGAGATCCAAAGATTGCAGAAGCCATGGTTGATCCTTCTGTCGCTATTCCCGGAATAATTGATACAGGGAAAGTCCTCACATTCACCGCCGAGGAAGCATTACATAACGGATATTGTGAAGGATTAATCAATAATGTTACTGATATATTAAAAACAAATAATATAGCGAACTACGATATTGCTGAATTTAAAGCCACTACCATTGATAAAATAATAAGTTTCCTTCTTAATCCATTGATCCACGGCTTATTAATAATGATAATCATAGGAGGACTGTATTTTGAACTTCAGACACCTGGCGTAGGGTTCCCGCTGGCAGCCGCTATTACCGCAGCGGTATTATTTTTTGCCCCGCTTTACCTGGAGGGTATTGCCCAAAACTGGGAACTTGCAATTTTTATCCTGGGTATAATCCTGCTTCTGGTTGAAATATTTGCTATTCCCGGTTTCGGGGTAGCCGGCATAAGTGGTATCGCACTGATCATCGGGGGACTGACACTGGCCATGATCGATAATATAGTCTTCGATACCGGAGATATGTCTCTGATATTTAATGCAATAATTAAAGCTTTACTTATTGTGGTCGTTTCGATGTTCATTTCTCTTTTACTGTCAATATATATCGGCAAACAAGTCCTTACATCAGGAATTTTCCCTCATATTGCACTTAGTGACACACAACAGAAATCGGAAGGATTTATCGGAGTGGACGATTCCCTCAAATTCATTGTTGGCAAAGAAGGCACAGCATATACCGTATTACGCCCTTCAGGAAAAATCTTGATCGACCAGGAAATATATGATGCAAAATCTGAATACGGCTTTATTGATAGAGGAGAAAATATTAAAGTCATAAAATATGAAACAGGGCAGTTATATGTGGTGAAGGGATAGAGGGGATCAAAGGGATCAAGGGGATCAAGGGGATCAAAGGGATCGGGGGATCACGGGAATTGAGTATATGAGTAGATGAGTAAATGAGTAGAGACAGGGCATGCCCTGTCTTTTAAGATCGATGTGGATAATATTAATTAAATGATCTTTTAAACAATACTTCGTTATATCTTTGTAATGTATTGATAAAGAGCATTTTATTAATTAAATTAAATATTACGCATGTTATTAATAATCAGTATTTTGCGCCTTTGCGCCTTTGCGTTTTTTTTTAACGAACTATTGTTGTAATTAACGATTGGAAAAATACAAATCATCCATAAATCAGACGATTCAGGATAATTTCCTGATAAGAGACTTCCGGAATAAAGATTTTGATAGTCTGGTGAATCTCTGGAAAGCTACCGGTATTTACGGACCGGAAAGAAAAGATGATAAAAAGAGTATCAGAAGATGTAACTCATTCGGAGGAAAACTTCTTGTTATGATCGATATCAGGGAAAAACTCCTGATGGGATCTTCATGGATGACTCTGGATGGGAGACGATTATATCTTCACCATTTTTGTATTTTACCAGATTACCAGGGACAAGGCCTGGGAAAAATGCTGGGTTATGCTTCACTTGAATTTATTAAAAACACTGGTTATCAAACCAAAGTTGAAGTTCATAAAGAAAATATCCCTGCTAAAAAGCTATATGAGAAACTGGGATTTTTCAGCTACACTAATTATGATATATACATGAAAAGGGATGTTTAGATATTTATTTAATACTCTGTTTTTCAAGATTGGTACTATAAGAAAAAAAACTATTCTGCTCATTGTTTTCTTTTTCTGCTATGTATGTATTAATTACGGCTTTAAACAAAATGACAATCCCTGGGAAAAATGGGATTCTCAAACTATTGACAGGGCTAATACAGCAGAAGGAGTTGATTATCTTCCCGGGGAGGAAAAACAAGTTATTCTTTTAACCAATCTTGCAAGATTCAATGGTCCCCTGTTTGCAGAAACTTTTCTGCAGACTTACATGGAAGATAAAAAATCAAATAAATACACCCTTTCCCTAAGCAAAGACCTTAAGAAAGTGAAAAAGTTGCAGGCATTATATCCGGAGAAAGACCTCTACGAGGTGGCCATGAATCATGCTGCAGCATCAGGAAAAACAGGGCGTACAGGGCATCAAAATTTTGATAAAAGATTTAAACCATTATTAGGGAAGTATAACCTTGTTGCGGAAAATTGCGCATATGGATTTAATAGAGCTATTGATATAGTAATAGAACTTCTCATTGATGAGGATGTCCCGGATCTTGGGCACAGAAAAAACATATTAAATTCACAGTTTAATTCAACAGGAGTTTCTATTCAACCTCACATTAATTATGACTATAATTGTGTCATTACATATGGCAGAAAAGTACTTTAATTAAAATATTTATGAGACACGAGAGATCACACACCAAGATTATTGCTACTCTGGGGCCTTCTTCAACCGATGAAGAAATACTCAGGCAACTTTTTATTGAAGGCATTGATGTTTGCAGACTGAATTTCTCACATGGGAATCATGATCTGCACCTTGAAAGTATTAAAAAGATCCGCCAGCTGAATGAAGAAATGAATGCCAATGTAGCTATCCTGGCTGACCTTCAAGGCCCTAAGCTAAGAATCGGAGAGGTGGAAAACAATGAAGTTGTTCTCAAAGAGGGTGAAAGATTCTACTTTGTCACAAAAAAATGTACCGGCAACAGTCAAAGAGTTTATATGAGTTATGAATTTCTTCCGAAAGATGTTAAACCCGGTGAAACCATACTCATTGATGATGGAAAAATTAAATTGCTTGTAATATCTACAAATGGGACAGATGAAGTGGAAACCATAGTAATCCACGGAGGGATTTTATCATCACATAAAGGAGTGAACCTGCCCGGTACAAAAGTCTCTCTTCCCAGCTTAACTGAAAAAGATATTGAGGATGCAAATTTTGCGCTTGCAAATGATGTAGACTGGATTGCACTGTCCTTTGTAAGATCGGCCACCGACCTTATTGATCTGAAAGACCTGATAAAAAAGCATAAGAAAAATACCCGGGTAATTGCAAAAATTGAAAAACCTGAAGCCCTGGAAGAACTTGACCAGATCATTGATATGGCAGATGGTATTATGGTTGCCAGGGGAGACCTGGGTGTAGAAGTTGACTTCGACAGGGTACCTTTAATACAGAAAGACATCCTACAGCGCTGTATTTATCACTCAAAACCGGTAATTGTGGCAACCCAGATGATGGAAAGTATGATCACTAATTTCAGACCAACAAGGGCTGAAGCAAATGATGTGGCGAATGCAGTTATTGACGGGGCGGATACTCTTATGCTCAGTGGAGAAACATCTGTGGGGAAATACCCGGTGGATGTAATAAGGAGTATGCAAAAAATTATTGATTGGACAGAAGAATATGGCTACCAATATTACCGTGATCATCCCCCAAAAGAATTCTGCAGGACATTCCTCTCAGACTCTATCTGCTACAACGCATGTATGATGGCTAAACAAACCAGTGCTGAAGCTATCGTTGTTTTTACTGCCTCGGGATACACTGCTTTTAAAATTGCTTCCTTTCGTCCTAAGGCCAATATTTTTGCTTTTACCATGAATAAAAGCCTCCTTCCCGTTCTTTCTCTAATCTGGGGTGTAAGAGCATTCTTTTCAGAAGGGGATAACAATATTGATGATTATATCAACCACTCCATAAATTTCCTGAAAGATAAGAATCTTATCAAAGACGGAGATGTTATTGTTCATGTTGGGAGCATTCCTATTTTAGAGAGAGGAAGAACTAATATGTTGAAATTGAGCTATATTTAGCGCCAAAATCCTTTGTGTTCCTTTGTGAATATCTTTGTGATCCTTTGTGGTTTATTTTTTTACCACAAAGGACACGAAGGAATACACAAAGAAACACTAAGTTGTACATTAAAAAAATTAAAACCAGAATTTATGAAAACTACCGTAATCCTCATCTTTACAGCTATTCTCTTAATAAGCGCTGCCTGCACACAACCTCAAAAAAATTACCTGAATGAATCAGAATCTGAAACACAAGCCAGGATGGCCTGGTGGGATGAGGCAAAATTTGGTATGTTCATTCACTGGGGGATATATTCGGTTCCTGCCGGTGAATATAAAGAAGAAAAAACAGATCGCATTGGGGAATGGATCATGCATCATATGAAAATCCCTGTTGCTGAATATGAACAATTCGCCTCCCTTTTCAATCCTGTTAAATTTGATGCGAATGAATGGGTATCTATTGCGAAAAATGCAGGTATGAAATACATCGTTATAACATCGAAACACCACGATGGATTTTGTTTATGGGACTCGAAGATTACATCCTGGGATGTTATGGACGCAACTCCGTTTAAACGTGATATTCTGAGAGAACTGGCAGATGCATGTGAACGTGAAGGCATCCGTTTATGTTTTTATCATTCTATTATGGACTGGCATCACCCTGATGCACAGGCAATATTTGAACCTGATTACAACCAGGGAAAAAACGGGAAATCCAACCCGGGATTCCCTGATTATGTTCAGAAATATTTGAAACCCCAGTTAAAAGAACTCATAACCGGTTATGGAGATATAGGTGTATTATGGTTTGATGGAGAGTGGATACCTGATTATACAACTGATATGGGAAAAGATATCTATAATTACATGCGTAATCTGAAACCAGAGCTTATAATAAATAACAGGGTAGATAAAGGTCGCCAGGGCATGGCAGGAATGACCGCAGAAGGCAATTTTGCAGGAGATTTCGGTACACCCGAACAGGAAATACCGGATACAGGAATGCCGGGAATAAAATGGGAATCCTGTATGACCATGAACGACACCTGGGGATATAAGTACTTCGATGACAACTGGAAATCAGAAAAAACATTGATACATAACCTGATTGATATTGTATCAAAAGGAGGTAATTTTTTGCTTAATGTTGGTCCGACTGCCGAAGGACTAATTCCGGAGCCCAGTGTCGCCCGGCTGAAAGTCATTGGTGACTGGATAAAAACAAATGGAGAAGCAATTTATGGTGTTGAAGCAAGTCCTTTTAAAAAACCTTCATGGGGATGGTATTCTATTAAAGATAAACGAATATATGCATATGTATCAGGTTGGCCTGAAGACGGTAACCTTAACATCCCTGAAATTAGTGACATAAGCAAAGCCTGGCTCCTGGCCGATCCGGATCATAAACTGCTCACAACCATAAGTTCAGAAAAAGGAATTACATTTAAACTTCCTGCTGTGGCACCCGATAGTATTGCAACAGTAATTGTACTGGAAAAATGAGACCTGTCTTTTCTGGTTAAGAATTCCGTTTCGGGACATTTTCAAATTATCACATGTCAAAGATTTTATCATTCATTGTAACAGCCTTCCCTTTATGGATTATTACAGGGGTCATTCTTACTTTCATTCATCCGGGACTATTTTCATGGTTTTCAGGAAATATGATCACGTATGGTTTAGGTGTTATCATGTTAGGTATGGGATTGACAATTAAGTCGGAAGATTTTAAAAATGTTTTGAAAATGCCCCAGTGGGTTTTTACAGGCCTTTTTCTTCAGTATACCATTATGCCCCTTTCCGGATGGTTTGTAGGTTGGTGCTTTAATCTACCCACTTATTTTGCAGTAGGAATAATTATTGTATCCTGTTGCCCGGGAGGAACAGCATCAAATGTGGTTACGTACCTTGCAAAAGCAAATCTTCCATTATCCGTTACCATGACAGCAATATCCACCATTGCTGCCATCGTCTTAACCCCTTTGTTAAGTACGTTCCTTATAGGCAGCAAAATAGAAGTCAACGGTTGGGCATTGTTTTTTGATACATTAAAAATAGTGCTGCTTCCTGTAACCACAGGAATTATTTTAAATAAATATCTTCCTGAATTTTCACGTAAGATTCTTCCTTTTGCTCCTGTTGTAGCAACATTAACCATTGTATTGATAGTATCAAGCATTATAGGATCTGGGAAAAATTTGATAATTAGTTGCGGATGGCGTTTAATACTGGCAATTTGTTGCTTACATGCAGCAGGATTTTTATTTGGATATATGCTATCCATGATCACATCAAAAAATCCACAAGCAAGACAAACTATCTCAATCGAAGTCGGAATGCAAAATTCAGGATTAGGCGTAGTTTTGTCGAAAAATAATTTCCCTGATCCTGCAACAGCTATCCCCGGTGCAATTTCAAGTGCTGTACATAGTATTATCGGAAGTTTACTTGCCGGAATATGGAGAATAAAAAATAACAACCATATTTCTTAATAAAATAATCTCAGTTCTTAATCCACATAACATTCATTAAAGTTGTATTAAATACGGAATTTTTATATTACTAATTAAAATATATGTTACTTTTTTTGTTTTTTAAAATATATTTCGTATATTTGCATCAATTTAGTAATATTAATATGGACACACCTTCTTCCAAAAAATATGATGATCTTCTGAAAACTGCGCATGATCTTTTCTGGAAACACGGTTTCCGCAGAGTGTCAGTTGAAGAAATATGTAAAAAAGCAGGGGTCAGTAAAATGACATATTATCGTTTCTTTCCTAATAAAATCGAACTGGCAAAAACAGTATTCAAAAATATTATTCATGATGCACAGATTAAATTCAGAGAACTTATGAAGGAAGATATTCCTGTAAAAGAAAAGATAAGACGCATCATTGAATTTAAGGCTGAAGGAACAAAAGAGATTAGCCATGAATTTATGGAAGATTTTTACATGGGATCAGAACCTGAATTAAAAGATTTTGTAGAAAAAACAACATCTGAAATCTTGAATTCACTTATAAAAGATTATAAAAACGCACAAAAAGAAGGGATATTCCGAAAAGACTTTAAACCGGAATTTTTAGTTCAGATATCGTTCAAATTCATTGATTTACTTGATGATGAGAAATTAATAGGATTATATGGATCCCCACAGGAATTTATTCTTGAATTAACAAATTTATTAGCATACGGAATATCACCACATGATTAAATTCCATGAAGATTTTATTTAAAATAATATGGATAATTAATTTTCTGTTCCTGTTTCTTAATATTTCCGGCCAGGACACTGTTAACCTTAAAGACGAGGTATCCATGAGAGAGAATGTTGACTTTAAAGGGCAGGCTTCAGTATGGCTGAATATTAATCCTGACGTAGATTTCCCGGTTTATGCAGGACTAAGGTATATTCCGGAAATCTCTTACAACGTGAATGTAAAGAATAATAAACTGATTGATTTTGAAGCCTCATTAAACAGCTATGGTTCAGCAGGTTTACAAGCCTTTGATTCCTTACATTCTGAAGGGGATATTAAGCCCTACAGGTTGTGGTGCAGGTATTCCTCAAATCAGTTTGAGATCAGGTTTGGGCTTCAAAAAATAAACTTTGGCTCTGCTACCATGCTCAGACCATTAATGTGGTTCGACCAGCTTGATCCCCGTGACCCGTTGCAACTTACTGATGGTGTTTGGGGGCTGTTGGGAAGATATTATTTTCTGAATAATGCAAATGTATGGTTGTGGGGGCTATACGGAAATAAAAAACCAAAAACATGGGAGATTGGCAATACAAACCAGGAATGTCCTGAATTTGGAGGAAGGTTTCAAATCCCAATACCTAAAGGAGAAACTGCAGTTACATATCACTACCGGTTGGCTGATACTCGTGAAATGGATAGCACTATTTCAGCCATACCCGAAATCCCCGAGAGTCGTATCGGATGGGACGGCAGATGGGACATAGGTATTGGTTTATGGATGGAAGGAACATGGATCTGTAAAAGTAAAAATATCGGTAAATTTACTAACCAGGAAATATTAAATGCAGGACTGGACTATACTTTTAATATCGGAAACGGATTATATACTGTAGTGGAACATTTGATTTTTTCTTATGATGAGAATCCATTTGCGTTTTCCAATACTATGTCCTTTTCCGGTACATCCCTCTCCTACCCTTTAGGAATGTTTGATAACCTGGGTGCTATATTATATTACGACTGGAAAAACAGGAATGTATATAGTTTTGCCAACTGGAAACGCCAGTTTAATAAAATATCACTGTATTTTATGGCCTACATTAATCCTGAAAAATACCAGATCCCGATGCAGGGTGAGAAAGGAACACTTTTTTCAGGAAAAGGAATACAGATAATGTTTGTATATAATCATTAAATCGTTTACTTTAGAAATATGGAAAAAATTGCCACAGATTCACAGATTTTTATATTGAGTCTATAACAAAAAGTTTTTATCCCCAAATCCCTAAAAGAGTGAGAGCCTATAAATCAGCAATTTGCAGCAAGTCCCCCCTGGGGGATTTAGGGGGAAAATAACTTTTCGGAATGGCCTCATTTTTAAAACTTATTATTAATTCTATTAAAGAAAAAAATGAAAGATTCTTCTGTTATTCAAATTGAGAAACTCACCAAATCTTTTCCCATAGGGAAGTCTCATTTCACGGCTTTAAGTGGTATAGACCTGTGTTTAGTCAAAGGAGAATTTGCGGGTTTAATCGGGCCGAGCGGCTCAGGAAAGACTACCTTGCTGAACATTATCGGTTCATTGGATACACCAACATCTGGTGAAGCAAAGGTATTGGATCATCCGGTGAGTAAACTCAGTGCAAGGCAATCAGCTCAATTACGAAAAGAAAAACTGGGCTTTATTTTTCAGAGTTATAACTTATTTGCAGTTCATACAGTGTATGAAAATGTGGAATTTCCTTTGCTACTATTGAATTATTCAGGCAGTGAGCGTAAAAAAATGGTAATGGATGCGCTGGAATGGGTTGGGCTTACTGATAAAGTTAAATCAAAACCTCCGCAACTTTCAGGTGGAGAATGCCAGCGAGTTGCTATCGCCCGTGCCATGGTTAAAAAACCAACTCTTGTTCTGGCTGATGAGCCGACAGCGAACCTAGATGCTGCAAATTCACATCATATTTTACAAACCATGGTAAACCTGAACAAGGAACTGAACACTACTTTTCTTTTCGCCACCCACGATGAAAAGGTTATTATGTACCTGCAAAGAAAAATTTACCTGAAAGACGGTAAGGTTGAGAGGGATGAGGTAAACAAATTAAATCAATAATTAATAAAGAAACTCATAAATACAATAGTTCGTTAAATTAAAATAAAACGCAGAGACGCAAAGGCGCAAAATACTGATTACTAATAACATATGCAACATTTAATTCAATTAATAAAATACTCTTTATCAATATATTACAAAATTATCACGAAGTATTGAAATAAGAAGCTTAAAAAATAAAATATGAGACTAGCTATCAAACTTGCATATCGCAATCTTATTGGTGCCGGATTAAAAACCTGGCTTAATGTGATTGTTCTGTCGTTTTCTTTTGTGATCATTATCTGGATGAAAGGTGTGATGGAAGGTTGGAATTACCAGTCCAAAACAGATATGACCAACTGGGAAATTGGCGGAGGACAGTATTGGCATGAGAACTATGATCCTTTTGATCCTTTTACTTTCAGTGATAGTCATGCCCCGATACCGGAAGAGTTATCCGAAGAAATTGAAAAAGGAGAGATTGAACCATACCTGGTTATTCATGGAACAATTTATCCCCAGGGACGCATGCAATCTATCACAATAATGGGAATTAATCCCAACCAGGATATTTTTATGATCCCTGCACATAAACTTGATACCATCACAGATGCAATTCCCGCTATTATTGGAGTTATAGCAGCAAGAAATCTTAAACTAAACATAGGTGATTATGTCACAATACGCTGGCGTGATGTTAAAGGAATGTTTGACGCCGCTGATGTAGTTATTACAGGTATTTTTTCCTGTAATGTTCCAACAGTTGAAGCAGGGAAAATATATATTCCCCTGGAAAAATTACAAAATATGATGGGTTTGGAAAATGAAGCTACGATTCTGACATTTCGGGACGACGGAAAACAACGATCTGAGATTACGGGTTGGAAACTAAAAGCAAAAAACGAACTTACTAAATCAATTGATGATATTATTAAAACAAAGACTGTTGGTCTGACTGTTTTTTATATTATTCTGTTATTACTTGCCATGCTTGCAATTTTTGACACCCAGGTTTTATCAATTTTCAGGAGGCAAAGGGAAATTGGCACATACATTTCTCTTGGTTATACAAGAGGTCAGGTAGTTGCTTTATTTACAATTGAGGGTGCAATGTATGCTATTCTCGCAGCTGTTTTATCTGCAATTTACGGGTTTCCCTTCCTTGCATGGCAAGCTAAAGCAGGATGGACTATGCCAATGGATGTAAGCGATTACGGAATGGCAATAGCTCAGACATTATACCCCATATACACTGCAGGACTGGTGGTTTCAACAGTACTGATTGTATTATTGGTAACAACAATTGTAAGCTATATACCATCAAGGAAAATAGCCAAAATGAATCCAACTGAAGCATTAAGGGGGAAAATACAATGATACAATTCTTAATCAAAGGATTAATGCGCGACAGTAGCCGCAGTCGCCTGCCTATAATTGTGGTATCCATAGGTGTAATGTTAACTGTTTTTATACACGCATATATCACTGGTTTCATGGGAGATACCGTTGAACTGAATGCAAGGTTTACCCACGGGCACCTTAAGGTAATTACCAGGGCTTATGCGGAAAATATTAGCCAAATACCAAATGACCTGGCATTGGTCAATGTGAATGATCTTTTAATAGACCTGAAAAAACAAATACCTGATATAACCTGGTCACCACGTATCCAATTCGGCGGATTAATTGATGTGCCGGATGATAAAGGAGAAACGCGCTCTCAGGGACCTGCCATTGGCCTGGGTATTGATTTTTTATCAGGGACCAGCAGGGAAGCTGAGCGTATGAACATTCAAAAATCTTTAATAAGAGGAAGGATAATTCAAAATCCCGGAGAGGCTCTTCTGAGTGAAGAATTTTCACAAAAGTTAAAAATAGATCCGGGTGAAAACTTCACACTTATCGGATCAACCATGAATGGAAGTATGTCAATGTATAATTTTAAGCTGGCAGGAACATTGAGTTTCGGCACCGAAGCATTTGATCGTGGAGCTATCATTGCTGATATTGAGGATGTAAGATATGCCCTTGATATGTCTGATGCAGCAGGTGAGCTTATAGGATTCCTGAAAGACGGATTTTATGATGATGAGAAAGCTATTAAAATTGCACAAAAATATAATGCTTCACAGAGTAATAATGAAGATGAATTTGCACCAATAATGAAAAGTCTTAGCCAGCAGGGTAATATGGGGCAATATGTTGGTTTTATGAAGATATGGACAACATATATTTCAATGGTCTTTGTGATCGCTATGGCTCTGGTTCTATGGAATGCGGGTTTGCTGGGTGGTCTCCGCAGATATGGAGAATTTGGTTTACGTCTTGCAATGGGTGAAGAAAAAAAACATGTTTACGGAACCCTGATCTATGAATCAGTTTTTATCGGGATCACAGGCACTATACTTGGCACTGCATTTGGCCTTTTTTTTGCATGGTTATTACAAAAATATGGCATTGATATATCTGGTATGATGAAAGGAGCTGCTTTAATGTTTCCTAAAACAATAAAGGCCAGAATAACTTCTGTTGATTATTATATTGGATTTATCCCCGGCCTGATTTCAACAGTTATCGGAGCGACACTTGCAGGAATAGGGATTTTTAAAAGGAAAACATCACAATTATTCAGGGAACTGGAGGTATAGGGATCAGGGACGCAAGAATATCAAAGGGGTAAGTAATAAGTTAGGGGGGATGTCGAGGAAATGAGTATGAGAGTTTGAGAGTATGAGAGTATGCTGTAGGGACAGGGCATGCCCTGTCTCGTCCTGAAATAGGGTTACAAGAAATGTAAACATTTTTTATGACGATACACAGAATATATTTAACCCTACCTGCCGGCAGGTACGGAACAAAGCATACAGCGCCTCCCTTCGGCCGCCGGAGGCTTTCCGAAGACGCGGCGCAGATTAGCTTTAGCGCTCGCGGAAAAAATAATATAAAGAATGCAAAATATTGTAAATCAGGAATGTATATTTTGAGTCCTTTGTACATACTTTGTGTCCTTTGTGGTAAAATACCCTTTTAGGACAGCCCCATAGCATGCCCTGCCTAAAAGACAATAAAAACACCGACATATGATAAAAATAACAATTACAACATTGATGCTGACAATATCCGTAATTACTGCACTTTGTCAGCCTAATGCTGATGAGATATTGAAGAAAGTTGACCAGAATATTTCATCGGAAAACAGAATCTTTGAATCTGAAATGATCATTCATGGTCAGAGGAGCAGTCGAACTATAACGTCAAAAACATTTGTCGTGGGAGATAAAAAATCATTTACTGAATATATCTCCCCTGCACGGGAACAAGGTACAAAAATGCTGAAACTTGAAAACCAGTTATGGATCTATTCTCCATCCACTGACAGGACAATACAAATATCCGGCCACATGCTGAGACAATCAGTCATGGGTTCCGATTTATCCTATGAAGACATGATGGATGACCGGAAACTAACTGACACATATAATGCTATAATTGCCGGTGATGAAGCAATTGAAGGACGTAAAACATGGATCCTTGAATTAACGGCAAAGGTAGATGATGTGGCCTATGCCCGGCGGAAAATATGGATTGATATGGAACGTTTTATCCCCTTAAAAGAGGAACTATTTGCAAAAAGTGGTCAACTGCTAAAACAATCCACACTAAGCAATGTAATAAATATCCAGGGACGATGGTTCCCAACAACTGTTATTTATAAAGACATGCTGAAGCAAGGTGGAGGAACTGAGTTTAAAATAACTGATATAAAATTTAACCAGGATATTCCGGAATATATTTTCACTAAGGCTGCTTTGAAAAAGTAGAAAGGGATCGAGGGGATCAAGGGATCAAAGGGATCGAGGGATCGAGGGATCAAAGGGATCAAGGGATCGAGGGATAAAATTATATGAGTAAATGAGTATTTGAGTAGAGACACGACATATCGTGTCTTAAAATAATTATATGAGTAAATTAGTAACGTAGAGACACGATTTATCGTGTCTTAAATAAATAATTGAGTAAATTAGTAGTCCATTTATGAAAATATTATTATTCATTATATTTTTCCTCCAGTTTATTATTACCTGTTTATCAGGGCAAACTGATTTTTTCAGCAGGCTTTCTGATGCTTCCCTTGAATTAACAAAACAAAATGTGGTGTACGACCCCGGATACTATAGTATAACATATCCAAACGGAGATATCCCGGAAGACAGAGGCGTATGTACTGACGTATTAATCAGGGCTTACAGGAAGGTTGGCATTGATCTGCAAAAAGAAGTGCATGAAGATATGAAAGCAAATTTTGATAAGTATCCTAAAAACTGGGGAATGTCATACACTGATAAAAATATTGATCACAGAAGAGTCCCGAATCTTATGGTTTTTTTTACACGTTTTGGCCAGGTCAAATCCATAACCGATAATCCTGATGATTATACTCCTGGTGATATAGTATGCTGGAATTTAGGTGGAGATATTACACATATCGGACTTGTAGCAGATAAAAAATCCAGCGACAGGGAAAGATATCTTATTGTTCATAATATCGGAGGGGGCCAGGTTCTTGCCGACTGTTTATTTGATTATAAAATCATCGGTCATTTCAGATATGAAAAATAGAACAATGTTCCTATGGTTTTATTCTTAAATTCTCACTTTTCTCCCTTACAGATTTAAATTCACTGTCGCTTTTCCATCCCGGCCAGTCCTTATTATTGGCCAGTTCTTTTCCTACATTATAAAATAACCAGAGATTCTGATCCAATCCTTTCCAGTCCCACAGATCATGAATAACATCATTCGTTGAATGATATCTTTCCTGGCGATCTTTAATGATCATTTTTACATAATCTTCATCACGCCCGATAAAATCCTCACCACTGTTTGCATAGATCATTGGTACTCCCACACGAACCAGGTTAAAATGATCGGATCGGTAAAACCCTCCTCTTTCGGGATATTTTTCCGGTATCACAATCCTGTTTTGTGCTTCTGCATGCCGTATGAGATAATCATGTAACTCAGTGGTATTATATCCCACAACTGAAACATCATGTGTAGGGCCATAAACATTTAAAGCGTCGATATTTATACCTCCTGCTGTCTTCTCCAGAGGAAATAATGGATTTTGTGCATAATACTGAGAACCAAGTAATCCGTATTCCTCGGCAGTAACTGCGATAAAAATTACTGATCTCTCAGGAGCATGTTTCAAACCGGCAAATTTTTCAGCTATGGCCATGATCGCTGCTGTTCCGGTAGCATTATCTGTTGCCCCGTTATATATCATTATCCCATCAGGTGTGTTAACCTTCCCCAGGTGATCCCAGTGAGCCATATATATAACTGCTTCTTCAGGACGTTTACTTCCTTTAATGTAACCAACTATATTATATGAATCAGATTCCCGGAAATCCAGTTTAAAGTTCAGTGATACGGACAATCCCAGGGAGAAAGGTTTAAAACCCGGAACGGAGGCTTTTTCCTTTGCTTCCTGCAGAGAAAAACCCGCTTTCTCAAACAAAGCACGTCCTGCATTTTCATGTATCCATCCCTGCACTTCTACTGATGGTTTATTATTAATTCCTCCCAACTCATACTGTGATCCTGACCAGGAATTTCTAACCACCCCCCATCCATAACCGGCAGGTCCGGTTTCGTGCACTATCAGAACTGCCAGTGCTCCTTGCCGGGATGCTTCTTCAAACTTGTAAGTCCAACGGCCATAATAGGTCATTGCCTTACCGGTAAATAGATTTTCATCACCTGAAAAATAACCGGGATCATTTACCAGTACCACGACCGTTTTCCCTTCAACATCAACACCTTCGTAATCATTCCAGTTATATTCAGGAGCCACAATACCGTAACCGGCAAATACCAGTTCACTATTTACCAGCTCTATCCTGTCTTTCAGCCGGGTAGTACCCACCACCATTTCATCTCCGTATTTACACGAAAGTAAAGTATTTTCTTCCCTGTCTTTAAAGTATAATTCTGAAAAATCTCCGGCAGTAATCTCAATCAGAGGTACATTCTGCCTGTAACTATCACCTTTAATAGGTTTCAACCCCATCCGCCTGTATTCTTTTTCAATAAATGCAGTTGTTTTTTCACCACCTGAACTTAAGGGGGCACGGCCTTCAAATTCATCCGATGCAAGAGTGTCAACATAATAACTGAAGTTTTTGCTGAAATTTTTAATATTATCCTTGTTATCATTGTTACAGGAATAATTTGATATTATTAATCCTATAAAAAGGAGGAAAATCAGGAATGATTTTTTTTGGAATAATTTTATTCTGAGCATGATGATTTTAGGTTTATTATTACATAACAAAAATACATTTTAACTGTTTACAAAAAACTATTTTTTTTCATATTGAGCCCACTCCGAAAAGTCATCTCCCCCTACCTGTCTGCCGACAGGCAGGAATCCCCCCTCGCCTCTGCGTAGCCGCTACGGCAGAGCAAGGAAGGGGGACTTTTGCAAGTTGCTGATTTATAGGCATCCTCCTTCCTTGCTCCACTATCTATATGCCGCAGACCCTTCAAAGGAGGAGCAGGCTTCGCGAAAGCGAGCAGAGGAAGGGAGAATCGTTATTTATTTCTGTCTGCAATTTGAAAGTTTACAGAAAGGCGGTTCCCATCCTCATCTATGAGTGTCAGCACATGATCTCCCTGATCAGTTAATATTGCCATCTGGTGGATGTAATCAGTTAAACCCAGATATTCATGATCGAGGTGCCAGTATATCTTTTTCCCTTCAGAACGGTGCACAGCTTCACATACCATTCGACCCTTTTCCCCCTGTAACTCAAACGGTATATAAATTACTGATCCTTTTTCCGGATAAACCATTTGCATATATTCTGTTGATCCTTCCTCCCTGCATGTTTTCATTAAAGGTGGAAGGGAAATATAGGAAGGATTACGATATTTATAGTAATATTCCTGAACAGGAGGCAGGATGAACCATGGAGCAAGGATCATCTTTTGCGGGTCATAGCAGGATTCGTTTACCCGGTATTTGCCATCTTCTGAAAAATGGATTATTTTATGATATGGACAAGCCGGGGATGAAAGACCGGCCGGTGGAAGCCAGGCCGAGTCCTTTTCAGGACAATATATACCTGCACGATGACCGCTTTTTGTGCATATTTCCGCTTTTATCAGGTCATCGTATGGTATATCGAACCATGAGGTGGAAGGGAGAAAATCAAAGACCTCAAACATAAGAGGAGCGGCTACCCCTATACCTGTAAGTCCTGGTCGTCCTTCTCCACTTGCATTTCCTGCCCACACTGCTACAACATATTCAGGTGTTGTGCCAATAGCCCATGCATCCCGAAAGCCAAAGCTTGTCCCTGTTTTCCAGGCAATTAATTCAGAAGAGTGAAAACTCTCCCACCCTGCCTCAGTTTCCGGACGGTTTACTTCAAGCAATGACTTAAATGTGAGGTAAATAGCCCCTGCGCCTAATAATCCGTATTCTTCAGGAACAGGGTCTTTCTCTTTCAATTCATTAAAGTGCAGGGAAGGCTCTCTGTAATCATCCCTGAAATATTTACCACCTGAGGAATTATAGTTGATCAATACCCTGGACATGCTACTATAAATGCCTGCCAGTTCCCACAAATTTGCTTCTGCTCCACCCAGGATGAGGCTTAAACCATAATGATCTGACTCTCTGTGCAAGGTAGTTAAACCCAAACGTTTCAGATCCCTGTTAAATCTATCAACACCATAGTTTTTCAACAACCTGACAGCAGGAATATTTAAAGAACGTTCAAGAGCTCTTTTTGCCGGAACTGCTCCATCATATCCACGATCAAAGTTCTTCGGACTGAAATCTCCGTATCGTGTCGGAATATCAGGAATAAGAGTACCCGGCAAAATTTCTCCCCTGTCCATCATAAATACGAAAAGAAAAGGTTTCATAATACTTCCCGTACTTCGGGGTGCCATAACCATATCATTTTCACCTCCATATTCCGGTTGCATAATATTCCTGATATTCCCTGTATAAGCCAGAACATTACCTGACTTATTCTCAATAATAATACAGGCAATATTCCTTATATGGTTTGCATAGATCTTATTTTTATTGTTTGTAATTATGCGGTTAAGTTTCTCCTGGTAATCCAGATTTATTGTAGTTCTTATCCGCGAGCCGGGGTATATTGCATTCATTCTCTCCAGCAAGTGTGGTGCGTGCATTGGAAGATATTCAGGCTTTTCAGGAATTGTTTCCAGAAGGGCGAGGGAATATGTCAATAAATCTATCACACTATGTAAGCATAGTTTTTTCAGGAGATTATCCCGTTTCTCTTTCAGAATATCCTTATTTCTCCCCGGGTGGACAAGTGAAGGAGAATTTGGAAGTACTGCAAGAGAAGCTGATTCAGCCCAGGAGAGATCCCAGGGACTGCAATTATAATATCTCCATGATGCAGCCTCCAGTCCTACTACATTTCCTCCAAAAGGAGCGTAGGAAGAATAGGTTGCAAGAATTTGCTCTTTAGTGTATTTTGTTTCCAGACAGACAGCAAGATAGATTTCAATAATTTTTTCCCGTATAGTTCTTGGTTTTCCCTTTCTTGAAAGTCTTATTGTTTGCATTGTTATGGTACTTCCCCCGCTTACAGTTTTACCTGCCTTTATATTTAAAATCAATGCTCTTACGAGGGAAAAAGGATTAAATCCGGGATGTTTGTAGAAAAAACGGTCTTCGTATTGTATTATTGAAGCTTTAAATTTCTCAGGTACACTGTCAATTTCCGGGAATCTCCATTGTCCGTCAGGGGCAATTTTCGCACCTAAAAGTTCTCCATCAGCAGAAGTAATTACTGTAGAAAGCGGGTCTTTAAAAAGTGTTCCGGGGATAGAAAAAAGAAAGAGTATCCCGAGAAATAAGATAATTGAAATAAGCAGGATGTATCTTTTATCTGAAGTCATTTAAATTAATCTGAGTTCTGAATAATGGAGTTTCAGTTATATATTTAATCACTGGTAACCGAGACATTTATGGAAATAATTATGAGATTCTTCGCTTCACTTCGTTACGCTCAGAATGACAGCATTTTATAATCATAAGTAAAGGGTGTTTGGCGGCGTTGCCGCCAAACACCCCTTACTATTTCTAAAATTAAGGAACGACTGTCATTCTGAGCGATAGCGAAGAATCTCATATTTTTAATCGGTCATTAGTGTTTACATTTACATATTTCTCTTTGTGAACCTTTGTGACATCCTTCGTGCTCTTCGTGGTTAAATCCTGACACGTTAAACCACAATTAATGCAAAGGATTACACAAAAAACTCCTAAAAGAGCTTCTTTCCAGGTCATTCTGTCTTAATTCCAGCTTCCACTACCTCAATCCATTGTCCCTCCTTCAAAGCGCTTATGTCGTTCCTGTACATTGCTTCACATGTGATACCTGGCATATAATATTTTCCTATGTATGCGGCGTTTAGTTTTACCGCAAATTTTTCTGTTTTGCTACTACCAATATTAAAATATGTATTTACCCTGTCGTCCCTGAAATCCTGATATTCAGGAGTGCTGAATGTACCAATATTTGTTTCAAACAAACGCAGGTTTTGGATTTCCCAGCCTGATGGGAATATTTGTGTCAATGCCATATCCCTGTAAAAACCAAGAGTTCCGGGGTTACGCACTGAAACCACCGAAATAAAATCAGTGCCTTGTTCAAGTTTTTTAACATCAATACTATTCCCCTGCATATCAAAATAATTTGCAGAAAGTACCAGGTTAGAAGAGAATGCTTTCTCCTGTCCTGCCACCGGTGTGCCATGAAGGGCAAGGCGCATGTATAATAATCCTTCTCCTTTATTTGTTACACGGACATTTCCTTTTTCATCACCCTTAAAATCATGTTCAATACTTGAAAACGGGGAATTAGAAACCGCGTGTCCAACCGGTTGATCATTAATACTATAATCATAATTAAGTTCCTTTGTTGTTTTATTGCCTCCTGCGAAAGCAGATACAGCAATGAGACTATATGCTGTTGACTGGGTGCTATACCAGGTATTACTGCACAGAAGGTCTGATATTTCCTGTAGTAAGGGAACAGCTTTTTCCCGCTCCCCGATAAGGACCATTGCCTCAAGGATCATGGCCATGTCCCTTAATGAAGACCCATAAGTATAACCGGGATCATCAACTGCTGAAACGATGGTTGTAAGATCACTGGTTATTTTCCGGGCCAGCTCAGTCTGTCCGGCTAATGCATAAGAAGCAGCCAGCCTCCATTGAGTTATATTACCAAGACCGGATCTCTCACGAAGTCTGTTCATAGCTCCTGTTTCAGACTCACCGGCAAGTGCCAGTGTGTATAACCTGTATGCCTGGGCTAATTCAAGACCATATTTTTCCCATTCCGATTGCCAGGAGGTCCCTGTCCAGTTCCTGGCTGTCTTCTTCTGGTAACGGATCCAGTTTTTCAGGAAATTTTCAGGTATTGTATAGCCTTTTCTTTTTGCTTCCAGCATAAAATGTCCTGCATAACTTGTCCCCCAGTCATTTTCCTCAGTTGCGCCGGGCCAGTATCCCACACCTCCACCGGGAAGCTGCATAGCATTGATTTTTTTAACAGCAGCCTGGACATTACTGTTTATCCTCTTTTTCATATTCTCATTTACAGCCATTACATCAGCAAGGTAAAGCTGGGGAAAAGCTGCTGATGTTATCTGTTCCACACAACCATGAGGATAATTCAGAAGAAATTTAAGACGGCGTCCAAAATCCACCGGGGGAAGGGATGATACTTCAAGGGTACCTGTATTTGTCCCTCTCATTCCGGGAAGTGCAAATCCTTTTTCCCAGGTTTGTCCTGGTTCTGCTATCCCATAAACAAACTGTGTAATTTCAGGATTCGGTGACCTGATGTCAATTTCCACTTCATACACTGCCTTTTCTTTACCTGAAGTAGCTGTTACTTTTACCTTTCCTTTTCCGGTAGTTTCTTTTGTTGTAAGACTAAATCCGGCAGTACTATCCCCTACCCTCTGAAATGTTACTGTTTTTCGTGTCTCTGTTGAGGTAAAAATATCATTAAATTCTATTTCAAGGTTGACTTTCTGAATATGGTCTTCCATAGCAAACACAGTAACCGGAAGACTTACTGTTTCTGAGGGGCCTAACACCCTTGGAAGAGTAGCGAGGATCATAAGGGGTTTTTTCACAGCTGTTGTTTTTTCCGCTTGTCCATAAGCTCCATTATAACCGGCAACAACCATTGTCCTTACTGACCCTACATAATTCGGCATATATATTTTATGAGTCAAAGATTTTTTCGGGGAGAGATGGAAAGGGCCGAGGAATTTAACCACAGGTGGGAACCTGTTAGCTTTTTCTCCGCTTTGCACGATAAGAGCTTCTTCATCACCACCGATGCTAAATATCCCGTCAATCCGCCCCCCATAAGCTCCGAGTACCATATCATACATGTCAAATGATTTTACTCCCAGGGCTTCTCTGGCATAAAACACATTCCAGGGATCAGGTGTTTTGAATCGTGTAAGATCCAGCAATCCTTCATCTACCATAACAAGTGTATAAGTCATTTCCCTTCCGGAGAGTTCTGATACAGTGACATCTGCAACTGATTCAGGTTTCAATACATCCGGCATTTTAATAACAGGAGTGATATGAGTTTCCGGATTTTCAACGATAAGGGGAATGATCCCGTACATTCTTACCGGCAGATCATTTATAGTTTGTTTATGTGGCTGGATTAAGGATATGTTCACATAAATATTCGGTGTCATTTCTTCAGTGACAGTGAAGCTGAAAGAAGTTTCCCCTCCTGTTGTTTTTATCCAGTGGTGTTGTATTACCCGTGTTCCGTTTTCAACAGTAAGGAATGCCCTTCCACTCTCAGAAGCAGGGAAAGTAATAACAGCTGTTTCCCCGACAGTATATGTAGATTTATCTGAACTAAAAGTAAGCATTGATGCTGCATCGGGATCTTTCCTGTCTGCTCTTCCTGCCCATCCCGGCCAATCAAAATACACAATTTTCCCTGCTGAATGTCCGCTGTTTGGATCTGATACCCTTACGAAAAACCTTCCCCAGTCGGGATATTCTACCCTGAAATTAAAATATGCCCTGCCATTAACTGTGTGAATTATAGTATCAAAAACCGGTTGATAATAGGAATTGCCTACATAGGAAGCAAGATTTTCTTCGCCGGCATGCCACCACCATTTCCAGTCAAGTTTATATATCTTCACCCCGAGATTTTTCCTTCCCGCTGGAGATCCCTTTTCATCCACAGTAACAATCTCAAACCTTTGAGTTGTATCTGTAAGTAAGACACCATATCTGTCGCCCCCGCGAGTTTTCAAACCTGTATAAAAAGGATAGGGAGAATGTGGTATTGCAAATTGATCAATACTGAAATCACCACCTTTCTCGAAAACCCTGGTTGTGAAGACAGCACTTACTTTCCCGGGACTTTGCTCCCTGACATTGAATGAGGTCTGAAAAGACGCATTTCCTTCCTGGTTCAGCGTACCACTATAGACCTCCTGTTCCAGGGGAAAAAAGGATCTTGAAGGATCAGTGAAAATATAATCCGTAAATCCCTGAAAAGTTGTTTTTATATTTTTAAAGTTAACAGTTACCTGGGCTTTCAGCCCGGAGGAAGGTGCTCCATGTAACCACCTGGAATCAATCCTGCCTGTAACAGAGGAGACGTCAGACTGTAATTCATCAGTACCGAAATCGAGCAGGATCTTAAGACGGTTTGGTTTGACAGTTTCAATTCTCAGGTTTTCGTTAAAAACGAGGTTTCCTGCAGTGACCTGTGCATTCCAGTTTCCGGTAGGAGCTTCAGGATCAGTTGGTATTTGAAAACAATAAAAGCCGTTCAGTCCTGAGATAGATGTTATTTTCCTGACCTTTTTCCCATTGGGATTGAATAATTCAATTGATACCGGATAGTCAGGCGGAAGTTGCTGTAGTTTATCTTCCAGGATAAAAGTAAGAAAAAGCGTATCACCAGGTCTCCACACTCCCCTGTCTCCATACAAATAGCCTTTTATTCCCCGGTTAACAGCACTACCCTGAATGTCAAACTGGCTGAGGGATAAAGAAGATCCGGGATCAAGCCTTAAATATCCTCTTTGTTTATCTTTTTTGGCAATAAGGAGATATGGCTGATCCTTAAGAATGACATTTGCAAGCCCGTTTTTATCTGTTACCAGGGATGCCAGGAGTTGCTGCTGAAAATTAAAGATATCCAGTGTTACATTCTCAACAGGTTCAGTATTACGAAGGTCTGTGACTGCGAAAAGCAATGATCTGTCATTTCCGTGTTTTGCAATAATACCGAGGTTTGAAGCAAGAACATTACGTGCTACAGTATTGCTGTACATGTAATAAGCCCTGCTGCAGGGATCCTCTCTTTCATTCCAGTTGTAGTAATAATAATCATAATCATCCCAGCCGTAATATTCGTTAGAATCATAGTAAGTTATATCCTTTTCTGTTATTCCATCAAAATCAGCTTCTTCCTCTTGTTCATCATCATCCCCCCCGGGACATTCGTATAAAGAATGTTTTTTTCGGAAGCTCAGTTCCACGCGAAAGACAGCCCCGGGTTCTGCCTCCACCAATGACGAGAGGTCGAGAGAAAAAACATTCCATTCACCATAATTAACAGGTCTTTCAGAAGTCAGTTGAACGGTTTTTTTTACAACAAGCCTTCCTGCTCTTTTCAGCTCATAATCCCCGTCCAGCCTGTTAACCTGCAGAAACTGGGCAACATTATCTTCATAAATCCTGATTATCTTCACATCAACGGCTTTCAGGTTAACTGCTTCAAAAGGGAAAAATAATCCTTCAGACCGGGGTACTATAACTCCATTTCCTATAAGCCTGACGGAAGGTTTCAGTGATTCAAAACTGAGGGTACAGGAGTTCCTGTCATTAAACTTATATCCCAATACATTAAGGATACCAGGTTCGACCTTAAGATTCAATGTCCCTGTCTGCCTTATCATCGGGTATACTTTTACAGTGTTATCTTCAATGCTGAACCGAAGGTCTGTGAAATTTTCCAGGTAAATCAATCCCTCCATGTCCTGGTTTGCTTTCAATGGATCTGAGAAAATGAGAAGAATATGCTGATCAGGTTGCTGCACAACTTTCTGTTCCATAAGGGTGAATTCATTCAATCCGGGAATTTCGTATTCTTTTGACCCTGATGTCTGATCTGCACATTTCCAACTGATAACTACAGATTCTCTTTTCTCTGTCCGTTTAACACTATCTACTGTGAAATAATGGATCTTCCCGTCTTCCTGGTGTGTCCATTTCAATGAAAGTTCCTGATTTCCCTGATTTGCAGAGATCATTGTTCCCGTTTCTTCTACAGAGATCCGGTCAGTGGAAATTACTCTCCCTTTTATTTCATTCCAGGTAAGATCCGTCTTACTGTATGTTTTAACGCCATCAAAGATCACATCAATATTCAGGGGGACAGTTCTGAAGGAGAAAGTAAAATCACCGACATTTTTCCTGTTTTTAAACAGGTTGGATAAAAGGATCCTGCCAGTAAATGAAGTTCCATGAGGAAGTTGTTTTTCGGGACGAAATTCTATGGTACGCTTGTCGATAACATAAGTTGTTCCTTTAATAACAGGGGAAAATTCGAAAATCTTTTCCTGTAAAACCGACCCGCTTTCATAGCTGTCTTCCATGTCAAGCGCAAGGTGTATCTGAACAGGCGATTCTGCTGAGATGGCACCTGAGGTGAAGGCTGAGACCAGGGGATTGAATTCAGGTGTGCCTGAGGGAGATTCTGTCTTCCTGGTACAGGAATAAAAAATAAAACTTAAGAATAAGAAAAACAGGACAAAATTTTTCCCGGGAGCAATGACAAAAGATGAAATATTTTTCTGCATTAAAGACAGATAATTGTCTTTTTTAACAATAGAAATACATTCATTCTTTTCAGGATCAGGTGTAAGAAATGGTAAAAGATTCATGAGAAAATATTTTAATTAATTCAGGTTTCGCGATACCAGGATTTTATATCCTTCCGTCCATATCATTCCTGTTAATTTCAGGTTTCAATGGCCATTTGATGGAAGTTTTGTCACGACAGGAGCGATATACAGCAGTAAAGATTTCCACAGTTTTTCTTCCTTCTGTTCCGCTCACCAGGGGTTCCCTGTCATCAATCACAGCCCGGATAAATTCCTCATCCTGCATTCTGATGTAATATTCGACAGGGTCGATACTATTAAAAAAAGCGGAATCTTCATTTACCCAATTCTGTAACATTTTTTCTTCCCCGGGAATGGTCCAGAGGTCATTAACAGGTGGGTCAAGTATGCCGGACATTCCGGCGACGAACATTGCTCCCCCGTCGGTCTGAACTCCAACTGAAGAACCATTGGATCCATGAATATGTACTTTTCCGTATATACCGGGTCTCTGGGCATTGCTGACAACAATATTACCAATCTTTCCGTTGCGGAATTTAATTATTGCGACGGCAGTATCTTCAACTTCAATATACGGGTGATTTGTATTATTCCAGAGACCAAACAATTCGACCATATCCCCGCCCATGAACCATTGTAAGAGGTCTATCTGGTGTGGGGCCTGGTTAACGAGTACTCCTCCTCCCTCTCCGAACCATGTTCCTCTCCACGGGTCGCTTTCATAATATGCTTTATCTCTCCATCCAAGCATCTGGACAGTACCCAATGCAGGGTATCCTATTTTACAGTCGGTTATTGCTTTATATAAACGCTGACAGGGTAAATAAAATCTCCTTTGGCTGACGACTCCGAGCTTTTTCTTATTTGAGTTAGCAGCCTCAAGCATTGCATCACAATCCTGAAGGCTGGTAGCCAGGGGTTTTTCGACCAGGACATTTGCCCCGGTTGTCAATGATAAAACAGCACTTTCCTTATGTGCCGGATGTGGTGTACATATTACGACAACATCAATTTTTTCTTTCCGTATCATTTCTTCTGCATCGGAATATGCCTTAACCCTGTATTTGTTTGAAAATTCAGTTCTTTTTTCCGGGGAACGACTGCAAACAGCGGTAAAATCAGAGTTAGTAGCATTTATCAGAGCTCTGGCATGGATATGTCCTACCTTACCGCAACCAATGATCCCTGTTTTTAATTTTAATTTCATAATTTAAATTAAGAGCCTACTCCTATATGTCATTTCCCCCTAAATCCCCCAAGGGGGACTTTTTGCAAGTTGCTGATTTATAAGCCCTCCCCCTTTAGGGGGCTGGGGGGTAAAACCATTGAAAATCGTAAATTCGACTTTTCGGAGTGGACTCAATTAATAATATACAAATGACTAAGGTTTCAAAACAACCTTAACTAGTCCTTTTTCCTTTTTATATAGCCTGTGAAACCAGGAGGCTCCCTCTGAAAGAGGCGCTTCAGCACTCAATATGAGATCAGTTTTGATCTTTCCTTCAGATATCATATCCAAAACAGCAGGATATTCCCCATTGACAGCACAGGATCCCTGCAGCCGGATTTGCCTGGTGACTACTGACCGCAATGGTATCTCCACAGAAGAAGATGTGTTACCTACCAGAGTAAGTGTCCCTCCTTTCCTGAGCGAATTAATCCCTGTAATTATTGTTTGTGACATCCCCACCGCTTCCAGTGCAATATCTGCTCCTCTTCCACCTGTAAACTGCTGCACTTCAGAAACCACGTCATGTTTCAGGGAATTAAGAGAAACCGTGGCTCCCATATTTTCAGCGAGATGAAGTTTTTCATCATCAATATCCACTGCAATAATATGATTACATCCGGCAATTTTAAGTATCTGAATGATGAACAGTCCTATCATCCCTGCTCCTATAACGACAGCCGAATCATTAACATTTAATGATGTCAGTTGTACAGCGTGAAGTGCCACAGCAGCGGGTTCAGTCATTGCTGCCTTTACAAAGCTGGTATTATCCGGGATGCGGTACAGGATATGTTCAGGGACGGCAATATATTCAGTAAAGGCCCCATCACGCTTATATTCTGTACCTGATACTCCCATTACAACGCGGCTATCACTCAGATTATACATTCCTTTACGTGAATACCAGTCGTCAAGCCGGTAAATTGTAGAATCGAACGTAACACGGTCGCCCGGTTTCCATTCTTTCACATTTTTCCCTACACCGGTAATTATTCCTGATGCTTCATGACCCATAATTACCGGAGGAATTCTTCTTCCTGTACTGCCGTCCATACCATGAATATCGCTACCGCATATTCCGGCAGCTTTGACATTTATAAGCACTTCATTGTCTTTAACAACAGGGTCAGGGACATCGGTGTATTCAAACTGCATATAATGTTTCAGGACAAGTGCTTTCACGGGAAAATATTTTTATGTAATATAGGAAATATTTTTATAAGAGTAAGCAGGGTTTGAAGAGAGTTTTTTTAGAATATAAGATTGAAGGATTAAATAAGTAATTAATTAAATTGTAAAAGCAAATATTTATCGAACTCACGTTACATTAAGTATCAGAGCTATCCGGTAAACAAGTAATATAGGGATGTATCCACGCTCTGAGTGAGGATAATAAACAGGGCATTAGAGAAAAATTCAATAAAAATATTTGGTTAATGTTTTATTTATGTACCTTTGCACCATTATTTTAATTAATTTTTTATACAATGAAATCAGGAAAAGTTAAATTTTTCAATGAATCCAAAGGTTATGGATTTATTAAAGACAATGAATCTGAAAAAGAATACTTCGTTCATGCAAGTGGACTGGTTGATGAAATCAGGGAAGATGATGAAGTAACATTTGATCTCCAGGAGGGAAAAAAAGGTTTGAATGCTGTAAATGTTAAACTGGCATAAGTAATACTTTTTAATGATTCAAACGGGATCCCGGTAAACAGGATCCCGTTTTTTTATATAAAAATACTTGCGAGCAATGTAAAACCCAATCCGCAAAAGGCTATTATGGTCTCCATAACGGTCCATGATCTCAGGGTTTGTTTTTCATCCATACCAAAATATTTATTTACAAGCCAGAATCCGCTATCATTAACGTGTGATAATATTGTAGCGCCGGAGGCGATTGCAATAACAATAAGGGCCAGATCAGGCTGATCAGGATTTAGTACCTGTAAGACAGGAGAGATAATTCCTGCTGCAGTTATCATTGCCACTGTTGCTGATCCCTGTGTTATTCTAACCAGGGCTGCAATCACCCAGGCCAGTAAGATGACAGGCATAGATGACCCTGCAATTGATTCAGCTATTATTTTCCCAATTCCGCTGTCTATGAGTATTTGTTTCAGTACTCCGCCAGCTCCGGTGATCAGGATGATAATTCCTGCAGGACCCAGGGCTTTTGTACTAAGCTCAAGGATCTTTTGTTTATGCACTCCCCTTCTTACACATAAAAGCCAGATGGCTAAAAGAGTTGCTATAATAAGAGCAGTAAAGGGATGTCCCAGGAAAACAAGAATCCTTGTAATAAATGATTCGGTGAAAAACATCCGTGAAACCCCAAAATTCATAAATGTTCCTATTAATATTAAGATCAGCGGGATGGCTATCAGGAAAAATACAAGCTGGAAAGAAGGCATGTCTTTTTCGGAACGGGAGAAACCGTTATGTGTAACAGACAAATCCGACGGGGGATTTATATGGATTTTAGCGGAGATATATTTCCCAAAGACCGGACCTGCGATAATGGCTGTCGGGAGACCGAGAATTATTCCAAAAATAATCACCCAGCCGATATCGGCATGGATAATATCGGCAACAGCAATGGGGCCGGGCGTAGGCGGGATAAAACTATGTGCAACTGCGAGTCCTGCAAGCAAAGGAATCCCATAATACAGGAGAGACCGTTTTGTGTCACGGGATAGTGCGTAAACAACGGGAATCAGGATAATTAAACCCACATCAAGGAAAACAGGGATTGCCACGAGAAAACCTGTTAATACCATTGCCCACGAAGATTTTTCACGGCCAAATTTTTTTACCAGGTAACGTGCAAGTGATTCTGCACCGCCTGAACTTTCAAGCATCTGTCCGAAGATAGCACCTAAACCTACAACAGTTGCAACAAATCCAAGCGTCCCTCCCATTCCATTCTGTATAGATGCAGTTATTGCTGAAAGAGGCATGCCAGCCAGAACACCAACAAAAACAGAAGCCAGGAGAAGTGAAATAAATGCACTGATCTTTGCCTTAAGAATGAGAAACAAGAGAAGAGTGACACCGGAAATAACGATAAAAATAATATAAGCTACAGACACATGTTAATAATTTAAAACATCTCCAAGATATAAAGAAAATTCCGGAAAGTCTTATCCCCCTATATCCCCCAAGGGGGACTTTTTGCAAGTTACTGATTTATAGGTTCTCCCCCTGTCTTCCTGCAGGCAGGTTTCAGGTGTTTGGGGAAGGGAAGTCATTGAAAATTAAAATTAAGACTTTTCGGAGTGGACCCATCTAACTATCTTAAATAAACCAAATTCTCAGGTTAAGGGATTTTCAGGAATTTATGTGTCTGGATTGATATGCGCCATTCCGGATTATTTTTTATAAAATCTATAAGGAGGGGGGTCATTGTTTTATGAACGCTCCATTCCGGTTGAAGGAAAAGATGGCAGTTTTTCCTTACAAGGACTGCATTTCGTTTTGCCCAGTCAAAATCAGGATTGTCAGCAATGATAACTTTCAATTCATCTGCCAGGGGATAAATTTCAGGTTTTGGAGGAGCTTGTTTCTTCGGGGAGAGGCATATCCAATCCCACATACCTGTAAGTGGATATGCACCAGATGTTTCAAGAAATGTTTCAAATCCTTTATTCTTAAATACTTTACATAGAATGTCAAGGTTCCACATCAGGGGTTCACCACCTGTTACGACAACTGCCTTTGCCGGGTATTTCAGGGCATTTTCAATGATCGTATCATCATCTTTTTCAGGAAACAATGAAGGATCCCAGGTAAAAGCTGAGTCGCACCATTGACAAGCTATATCACATCCTCCTATACGTACAAAGTAAGCAGCTTTCCCTGTGTGAAATCCTTCTCCCTGGAGAGAGTAGAACTCTTCAACAACAGGAAGTTTTGTATTGCCGTTTTCAATATGGGGATTGGTCATGAGGATGCAAAATTAATCATATTCGGGAATGAAAAATAATTGTATTCGATTTTTCTTTAAAATAGTTGGTACAAATTAGCTGTCATTTGACAAAAAAATTACGATCACAAAAATCCCTGTATCATTACTTAAATTATCAAGATTACATGCAAATATTTCTGAAAGAACAATACTACGAATTTAGAAGAACTTGTTAAACTTGAAATGCTTCTTAAAGAGAAAAATTTGTATAAATCCGATATTCAAATATTTAGCCTACTCCGAAAAGTTATTTCCCCCTAAATCCCCCAAGGGGGACTTTTTGCAAGTTGCTGATTTATAGGCTCTCCCCCTTTAGGGGGCTGGGGGGGCTAAAACTATTGAAAATTGCAAATTTAACTTTTCGGAATGGACTCAATATTAACACAGATGATGGCTAAGAGTAGAAATACTAAAATTGGTAAATAGTGATTTCTTTTTCCTGATAGTGCGTCCAGTTCATCTTACTATTTCATTCCTGAGTATTCTTCTTCCCGGGAATTTTTAACAAAAGCCATCCAATTATTCTTAGGAAAAGAACTGCAAAATAAAAGAAGAATGTCACAAGAACCACAATATGTAACTGGGTGAGCAATTCCTTAACGGGTGATTTATATAATAATACAGCAACTATATTAAAAATAAATGCTCCAATGAAACAAAGGAAGAGAATAACAATTTCACGTTTTTTCTGTTGTGCTGTAATTATGGTATCTTTCATTTCTAATGATTTAATCCGGTTAAAACGATATTGTATTACATTACCAAGCCTTCCGGCCAGTAAACTATTTCATTGTTCATGATGGCATTAAAGCCCATAAGTGTTGCAATGGTTGAATGAAATCCCTGTTTTGTGATTTCACTATCTACCCTGTTGTTACGTACATCAGCCACAAATGCTTCCATTTGCATTTTTGTTCCATCGTCTTCCAGGACTTTATTAATAATATACTGTCCTTTATCATTAACAGCAGAATCAGGTACCCAGCTGGCTCCACCGATAGGTATGACATCAAAAACCTTATGTTCCAGGTTATTGATAAGTTGAAGAATTCCCGGAGCGGGAGGTGGAAATTCTTCCCACATTTTTCCTGACTCGAGTTCCATTGTTCCTTGAGGTCCCTGTACCTGTACTTCCAGTCCGTAATGTTTGTTACTTATCAGTGAATCATATACAAGGTGTGATTTGCAAGGGTATTTATAAACAAGGTTTACATTATCATTTACTTCTCTTCCATCCTTCCAGTAGTTAATACTTCCGCTTCCCCATACACATTCGGGATGTTCGTTATAGATCTGGTTTGCTACCTGGATATGATGTGATGCAAGTTCAGTCATGAGGCCGCATGAATATTCATGATACATACGCCAGTTTATTTTTCTTTCCAGGTCGGGAGAAGGCACTGGTCTGCGCCAGTCGTTATTACGATGCCAGAATGCACGGATTTGAGTAATATTACCTAATTTCCCTTCTCTGATCATTTTATATGCCTGTTGGAATTTGATGTTAAACAGTCTCTGATGCCCTATATATAAAATTTTCCCGGTAGAAAGATGAGTTTTTACCATTTCATTACAATCTTCATATGTCTTAGCCATGCTTTTTTCACAAAAAACATGGATACCGGCTTTCAGGGCATCGATAGTCATATGTGCATGTTCGTAAAGCGGAGTAGCAATAACCACTGCATCGGGTTTTTCTTTTTCCAGCATGATCCTGTAATCGGTATATGCTCTGGCTTTTGGCCCCACAGCAGCCTGAGCTGCCTGAAGATTAGGTTCATAATCATCACAGATACAACAGATATCCAGATCCGGAATGTCTTTGAGGAAAAGGTGCAAATGCATCCCCCGGGAACCTGTACCTATTATTCCAAGCCTGACGACTTTGCCGGTCTCCTGTGCATTTACTGTTTTAAGCCAGGGCATTGATCCTGCCAACATAGATGACCCGGCTATTATTGAAAAAGTTTTTATAAAATCCCTTCTGTCAATAAGATCTTTCATCATTAAATTGTTTTTTGATAGATTATCTTCGCATTATTATTTTCATCATATTCAAATATCACAGCCGAACAATCCGTGAACTCTTTCATCAGCATATCTCTGTGTTCTTCAGGTGCTACGATCAACGCAGTGGAAAGTGCTTCCGTTGCCAGTCCGTTTTTCCCTTTGACAGCAGCATGCAATAATCGTGCAACAGGTTTCCCGTTAACCGGGTTAATTATATGACCTGTGCCAAACTTCTTTAAATTCTGAGGAGTAATTCCTGAAACAGACAAAAATTCATCTCTCATTTCAAAGCTGCAGATATATTCGTCTTCTTTAAATATATTCCGTATCCCGGTTTTCCATGAATTGCCATAAGGATGGCTTCCACAGGCAAGAATAGAACTTTCTCCAAAACTAATAAAATATGAATAAATTTTCGTGTCTTTCATGATATTTTTCACAAGATCAAGTCCAAATCCTTTGCCAAATCCGCCACTATCAATGGATACAAGATCGGATGTTACCGAAATCGTATGTAATTTCCTGTCCAGCTTAATATAACGGGTACCTGTTTTTTGAATAAGGTCACCTAATTTCTTCTCATCCGACAGTAAAGAGGTATCTTCCTGAATGAGTTTTAATAACCTGCCCAATGTAAAGTCGAAAAAACCATGAGTTTTCTCTGAAAGCCGGATCACTTCATCCAGGAGATCAAAAATCTCCTCATCAGTTTTTACCGGTTTGTTAAATGCCAGTTTATTAATAATGGAAAAATCACTTTCAGGAATATAGATGCTGATTTTTTCTTCTGTTCTTTTAAGTTCGTGTTGCAACCGGAGGCATATACTATCAGCGGATTCGTCATCACAACCCGGAAGAATAATATCAATGCGGGTACCCATAGAGAAAAAATTCCTGTAGGCCACTGAGCTCATATAGTTTTGTTTATCGTATCCCTATTGGGAAGCAGAATTAGTTCAAATTAATTTTTACTTCTTTATTTAACATCTCACTGCTTCCGGATTCCTGGCAAAGGTAGCTATTAATTCTCATAAAAATTTCGCTTCTCTTCGGTGAATGATCATTGTGCAGGATGTATGGTACAGAAGAATGACTAAAAAAAGGATTTGATCAACACGAATTTCCTACTTTATAGTAATTTTGACAGGTTAAAAACTGTTACAAAAGGATTACCAGATATCTTATTAATTAGGATGGATACATATTTCCCCCTAAATCCCCCAAGGGGGACTTTTTGCTAGTTGTTGATATTTAGGCTCTCCCCCTAAGGGGCAGGGGAGGTGATCATTGAAAATTAAGATTAAGACTATTCAGAACAGACCCAAGTGTAAAACATTAAAAACTGGTATGTTAAATAAATATTCAAAGTTATGAATCCCATAAAAACAGCTTTAGCTTCTTTTGGTATGTCGGGGAAAGTATTTCATGCGCCATTATTATCTGCAAGTAAGAAATTCGAATTATTTAAAATCCTTGAAAGGAGTCGCAATGAATCCCGGGAAAGATACCCTGCTTCACTTCTTGTAAGGAGTTTCCTTGATTTGTGCAATGATGACAAGGTTGAACTCATAATAATAAACACACCTGATCACACGCATTATGATCTAACCAGGGAGGCTCTTGAGTCGGGCAAGCATGTAATAGTTGAGAAACCTTTCACTCAGAAGTACATACAAGCTTTGGAGCTGATCAGGCTGGCTGAAAAAAAAGGATTAATGCTCAGTGTTTTTCATAATCGCCGGTGGGACGGGGATTTTCTCACTGTCAAAAAAGTACTCTGTGAAAAGCTGTTAGGAAGACTGGTAGAATACGAATCTCATTTCGACAGGTACCGTAATTTTGTCCGGGAGGGAACATGGAAAGAAGATCCCGGGACAGGAACAGGTACTTTATACAACCTGGGGTCTCATATGATTGACCAGGCTCTTGTTCTGTTTGGGAAGCCCGGGGCGGTATATGCCGATATACGGTATTTCCGTACAGGGACGAAAGTGGACGACAGTTTTGAAGTTTGGTTACAGTATCCCGATGTAAAAGTCAGTATCTGCGGAAGTTACATGGTCAGGGAACAGGGGCCGAGATATATTTTACATGGGACTACAGGATCATTTCTTAAATGGGGTATAGATCCACAGGAAGATGATTTAAATCAGGGGAGATTACCCGGAGGGGAAGACTGGGGCAAAGAGAATGAGGAAAACCGGGGCCTTCTCCATACTGAAATCGAGGGAAAAATATTCAGAGGAAAATATAAGACCATTGCAGGAAATTATCCTGCATATTACAACAACATTTATAATGTGCTAAGGAATGGTGCAAAACTTGAGGTAACTGCAGAAGAAGCTGCTTTGACAGTAAAAGTCATTGAAGCGGCATTTGAAAGTGTGAGGAGAGGGAAGGCAGTGAAAATATAATTCAGTATTTAATAATAAAAGAAGCGCAAAGACGCAGAGGCGCAAAGAAAATGCAGTTATAATTTTCCGAAAAGTATTTTTTATTTTTCTAAAGACCTTTGCATTCCTTTTTCACGTCCTGTATTCCCTTATTCCTCTGCGTCTTTGCGCCTTTGCGTCCCTTTTAATACTGGAATGCTTTATCTCCCGCCATTACTTCCTGTTTAACAGGATCGAAGTAAGTTTTCAGTCCTGTATGAAGAGCAGCAGTAACCATAATATTTGCGATAGAATGGTTATATCCTGCCTCAACCGGGGCATTCGGAGATTTTCTGCTTCTCACGCAATCCATCCAGTTTTTCATGTGTGCATTTGTTAAAGGATCACTGCCGGTATTGGCTCCGGATTCTACTGTTATTTCAGGTAATTTATAATTATCCAGGAGGAACGGTTGTTTATTCATTGCTGAAGCATATCTTTCGGTAAGTCCTCCTTCACTTGTAACTTCATTTTTATCAAGATCGAGTTTTCCTCCGTTTGAGAAATACCATTCTTTTGTACCTCCGGCTGAATTATGCATCCTGGAGTGATACAAAACCTGGAATCCGGCAGTTTCGTCACCCTGTGGGCCATAATCAAAGACGGCTGTCATGGTATCATGATTTTTACGGCCATCATTCCACATATATATACCTCCGTTAGCAGCCACGCTTCTTGGGTAATTAAAGCCTGAGAACCAATGCACTGTGTCAATCTGGTGAGCCATCCACTGTCCGGGAATACCTGAGGAATATGGCCAGAATAAACGGTATTCAAGGTATTTTCTTGGGTCCCAGTTTTCGAAGGGACGGTTCATCAGGTAGCGTTTCCAGTCAGTATCTGATTCCTTAATGGATTCAACCAGCTGTGGTCTTCTCCATCTTCCCGGTTGATTAACGTTCCAGGTCATTTCCACCATTGTCATCTTTCCGAATTTTCCTGATTTGATATATTCCGCTGCTGCATGGTAATTAGGGCCACTTCTTCTCTGAGAGCCCACCTGGATTATTTTTCCTGTTTCCTTAACAGCTTTGAGAGCGATCCTGTTATCTTCCATTGTTTCCGCAAAAGGTTTTTCCACGTAAACATCGCAACCAGCTTTAACAGCTTCTGCAGTAAGCAGGGCATGCTGAAAATCAGCTGTACTGATAATTACGGCGTCAGGTTTTATCTTGCTGTATAATTCATCCGTATTTCGTACTGTTTTAACTTTCATGCCGAATTGTTCCTTAAAATATGCTTCACCTTCATCTCTTCTGCGGTTCCAGATGTCACATACGGCAACAACTTCGAAATTCATTTCGGCAGCATATTTTTGAAATGCAGGTAACAGGGAGCCTCTTGCCCTGTCAGAAAATCCTACTATTCCAACCTTTACTTTGTCGTTTGCACCGAAAATATTTCCATAACTTTTACTTGAAAATCCGAGTCCTGCCACAGCAATTCCAGCAGAGCCAACAGCTGATCTTTTAATAAATTGTCTTCTGGTGTTCATGATTGTAGTTATTTATTTTTAAACATATAATTTATAAAGTTCTGATCTTAATATTTCTGAATGATACTTCATTTCCGTGATCCTGGAGGAGAATATGGCCTTCTTCGGCTTCTCCGAATCCTGGTTTGTCTTTAAATTTACTTTTTGCCACAAGGGAACGGAATTCATCGCTACCTCTTTCATATTCAAAGAGTTTGAATCCGTTCAGCCAATGTTCAACATGTTTATCCTTTGATACAATACGAATAGTATTCCATTGTCCGATCCCGTTTACCCGTTTTTTCCCTGCCGGTATCAGATCGTAAAGAGATCCGAAAGTACGGCTTCCCGGAATAGCTCCTTTGGTTGCATCCGGGTGAAGATTATCGTCAAGGATCTGGAATTCACACCCGATAGCCGATCCAACATTACCTTTTTCTGCTTCAGTAACAAAATATTTAACTCCGCTATTTGCACCCGGAGTAAGTCTTACCTGAAGTTGTAATTCAAAGTTTGAATAATTATCCACAGTAACGATATCTCCCCCGTTCCTTGATTCTCCTCCATCAGAAGCTTCAACTGTAAGAATTCCATTTTCAATTTTCCAGCCTTTTTGAGGAAATATATCCTGATATGCTCTTCGCCATCCGTTACTTGTTACTCCGTCAAAAAGTAGTTTCCACCCGTTTGCTATTTCATATTCAGTAAGTTTATTATTAAGGTAGGATTTTTCAGGAGCTGATGTTTCTGTGGCATATTTTTCAGGGTTTTCAGTAATAATACGGATATTTTTCCACATTACCTGTTTTCCTAAATTTGCACTGTCACGAATGGCATGAACCTGGAGTGCAATAAATCCTTCTGCAGTTTCCTCGTCAAACAGGTTAGTTACAGGTATATCATTTACCCAGGTTTTAATATGATTTCCTATTGCTTCAACCCTGAATTTGTTCCATTCATTATTTTTAAAAGCATTTCTTGCCTCTTCCTGTTCAGGTTCCGAAAGGGCATAGAGCCAACCCCTGCGAGCTTCATCGTAAATTCCTCCTGTCCATGCGCGTGATGAAGGGTCAATTTCCACCTGGTAACCATGAACCCTGCCATTGTTATATTCCGGATAGCTCAAACTTCGTATCTGAACCCCGCTATTCAGTCCGGTATCAACCTTAAATTCAAGTTCAAGAATAAAATCACCATAATTTTTATCAGTACATAAGAAGCTATTTCCTGTGTTCAATACTGAAGTTCCGATGATTATTCCATCCTGTATTTCATATATTGCATCACCTCCTTTTTGAATCCATCCTGTAAAGTCTTTACCATTGAATAAATCCTGCCATTCAGATTGTCCTTTTTTCCCCGTGTCCGCACACGAAATAAATGATAAAAATAAGGCCAGGTTTAAAAGATTGAATAAATTTTTCATGGTTAGTTTATTTAATAGATTAATGAACATTTTAAGAGATCAGTCTACTCCGAAAAGTCTGAATTTCAATTTTCAATGTTTATACCCCCCAACCCCCTAAAGGGGGAGAGCCTATAAATAAGCAACTTGCAAAAAGTCCCCCTTGGGGGATATAGGGGGAAAAAACTTTATGGAGTAGAATCACAAGTGTAATACTAAAATTTGTACAACTACAAATATATAAAATTAAAATCCGGATAAAGAATTAACTCTTAATTTAACAGTTAATTAAATTTAAAAAGAACGCAAAGACGCAAAGGCGCAAAATGTTGATTATTAATGATATACGAAAAATAAAAATTAATTATTAAAATATTAATTATCAGTATATTATAAAAATATAACGAAGTATTTTAATTATGAATAAGGATATATTCTAACCTTCTTCCAGGAAGGAAGGAAATTATAATTACTCTTCCATTAAAATTTCAATACCCGAAAGAATTGTTTCCCCTGTAACCGGATGAAGTTCAATTCTTAATATATCGGAAGCCTTCACTCCGGGGAATGATCTGATCACTTCCTTATTTATTTCCCCTGCTTCTTTTACAATATCAAAATTTGTGAGTACTTTTTTATCCTGTATGTTTATATTAAAAACGCGTTCGCCCTCTTTTTTATTTTCCAGTTCTGCAAAATAGAGTTTCACTGTATAATTTCTATCAACAGGGTTTATTTCTTTTGTAAGAGGAATTTCGACAGAACTGAACCCTCCAAGGGCGCTTGCACTTACCCAGGGAGCAACATCAGCTTTTATTGAAACGGGTTCTTTACGGATTGCAAAGGAATCAGTAAACTCAATTATTAGAGGTATTTCAGAAGGTGTACCTCCTGTATTAGGGTATTCCATCCATAATGTATTGTTTGATGCTATCCTGTCACCCGGGGCATTGAGGTTCAGTCCCATTTTTCGTATTGTTTTCCCATTCCAGGTATAATTACTGTTTGTCCAATAGCTCATCCAGGGCATATGGATCAATGCGAGGGAAGTCTGGTTCTGGTATGCACACTGGCAGGTACGTGTATAATCGGGAGCATTAAGCACTCCGTTGGCGACGATCAGATTTGCTGAGCAGCCTGCCCTGAAACCACCAAGGCTGGCGGTTCCTTCAAATGCATCAAGATTTACGAAAGCAGCGGAAGCAGAACGGAAGGTAAGTAAATGTTCGCTGGCAATCACATACCCGCAGCCATATTCCCTTTTAAACTTCCAGTCAACAGCTTCTCCGGTAACAGGATCTTTTTCAATCAATGGTTCTCCGGTCAGGAGAGAGAAGGCTTCCCCGTTGGTATAAATTACGTCATTAGCAATAACAGGGGGATTGTTATATGGAATGTTTTTATCCCATAAAATTTCTTTTGTATCTGTTTTATATGTTATTATCCTGTCACCCGATTCTCCATAGATCATATCCCTGGAAGGCCGGTTGGCCTGAAGCAGAAGTTTATGTTTATCCGAATACCCCAGCCATGTGCCAAAAACATTCTCTGTTTCTTCATGAATAATACTTCCTGAATGAATATCGAGATATAAAAGCCGGGAGCCTGAAGGAATATCTTCACCTCTTCTTCTTAATTTTGCTTCAAGTAACTGAGGTAGTTTATCAAGACAAAAAAGTAAGTCTTCACCTGCAATAACCGAATTATGAATAAAACCGTAATTTGCTGTTAATGACCACTTTCTTTCACCAGTAAATCTGTCAAGAATAATTAATTCTCTGCTGGCAGTAAGATCATAATTTTTATATTTCGGGTTAATAGCTCTTCCTCTGTGATCCCTGTCCTCCTCAAGACCAGGGATTTCCTGGTATTCAGTGAAATTGTTCCCTAAGATCAGGTAATTATTATATACTCCTATATATGCCAGTTGTTGTGTTTCTTCGCTACCCGTGGTAAAGGTTTTAATTTCGTCCCCGGTTTTCAGATCGAGGAGGTGACATTTATTTCCTTCAATAAGATACACGTATTCTTTTGTTACGATATAATTTGTGCCTCTTGCGTTTGCACCGGGCAGATGTACCTGGTTATATTTCGGATCCAGAGGACTATTTTCGTCGTATGTTTCATCGTAAAATACCTCCCGGTTATCTGTAATAAGTCCTTCGAATTCTTTTTTCCAGATAACCCGTCCGGTATAAACATCGCGTGCACTTATACTGTTTATGCCCTGGATTACCAGGTAACCGTCAATGACCTGTTCCGAAGGACCATGTCCGTGTCTGGGCAGTACATCCAGGTTTGAGTTCCCTCCAAACCAGAGTATCCCCAGGGGAGCTTTTACAAGCTGATCATCCGATTTGATGGTATTTTCGATATTTCCATAATTATGTGTCCAGTCATCTGATCCCTTCAGTGCGCCTGTTCGTAAAAGTACCAGGTTGGATTTGTTTACCATTACTTCCAAACCATAGAGGTTTAAACCTGTAATAGTATTCCAGAGTTTCTTCTGGTCTTTTCCTTTTAAATTAAACCAGATCATTCCATTATATGGGCGGGCAGATTCATAAATCTGTTCCAGGGTATTTGCACTGAAATCATTCAGATATGAGGGATCGTTTATAATGGTGAGGGTAGAATAATATTTTGGAAGAGTATATCGGGATGTTACATAAGGGAGGAAGCACAAGCGGGAAGCCGGAATTCCCAGTTTGTTGTAATAAAACCTGTCAGTAGCAATTTTTACGGTATCCCTTTCAAGTACAATGATCCGCAGATCCGGAAAAGAAAGAAGTTCATTTAAGAGTTCCCTGTCATCTGATCCATACACAGTGACATATCCACCGGTGATAACTGGTACCGATAATTTCACTGATGTTCCGGAGCCGGGTTGAAACACAGCCGGGGATGGCTCTCTGTCATATGTTATCGGTTCTACGCGGGTTTCTCCATATACAAGAATAGCACCATCATTTGTTACTGCAATTAATTTTCCGTTAGAAGCCAGAAGGCGGTCTATCACTTTACCCGTTTCTTTTGTCCATACGATCTTTGGCTGTGAATTCCTTATATTTACAGCAGTAATTATACCATTTTCACCTGCAGAATAGAGGTAATTTCCCGCCTTTATCAGGTCATGTGTTGCTGAGACATCCAGTTCCCAAAGAGTATCAAGTTCATTGCTGCTATTAAGTTTTTCAGCAACCAGTTTTTTCCCGGAAAAATAAAAAGTATCTCCCTCTATGACAGGGTATTCTCCGGCAATGGCTTTCAGCCGGTCACCTGTCCGGGAATCATACATGCTTGTCATTCTCTCCCTGTGATGGTTAAAAAACACCTTATCATTGGCACAGTTAAAAGCGCCTCCGGTTTTACCGCTTTCCACCAGTTTATAATAGATCTCCTTACCGGTTTCCATGTTAAAGGCAGCAGGCACGGATCTTCCTGCTGCAACCAGGAGTTTATCTCCACTGACCGTGAAACATCCCTGGGGGGCAACATATGCAAAAGCAGGGGATCTATGAGGTTGCAGAATGTAGTTACTTCCTGTACCTTCATTCTTCCAGATTATGTCTCCATTATATGCATCCAGGGCATACAGAAATATGCCCATCATTGGGAAAATGCCTGCTGCAGTATAGATAATATTATCTCTGATCACGATACCTCCTCTGGCGGGCCACATAGAGATAAGCCGTTTATTTCCCAGCAATTTATTCTGAGCCGGGGCCAGAAGACGTTTCCATAGCAGGGCACCGGTAGAAGCATTCAGACAATAGCAGTATCCATCATCTCCCGTGAAATAAATATTTCCATTATGAGCTGCCAATGGAAGCCTTACCGGACCGTCTGTGAAAAACTGCCAAAGTTCTTTACCAGTTTGAAGGTCTAAAGCAAGTACCTTATCCTGATCATTAAAACCAATGAATAGTTTTCCATCGGCCACAACCGGTTCAAAGATCCTGTCAAACTGCATCAGATTCTGATTCAATGGATCATCCCATACGGATTCCCTTGCAGAGTAATGTGCTTTCCATTGAAGAAACAAGGTATCTGCAAGTTGTTCAGGTGTTGAGGCTGATCTTTCTGCATCATACCTCCACAAGGGCCAGTCGTAATATTGGGCATTTACATAAAAACAAAGGAGGTTCAGTAAGAAAACCGGTAAAATCTTCATCATCAAATCTCTTCTATATATAAAAGTTCCTATTTATGGTTTAAATGATTGAGTCTATTTCAAAAAGTCATTTCCCCCTACCTGCCAGCCCTGTCTGCCGACAGGCAGGCGGCAGGCTGGAATCCCCCCTCGCCTCTGCGTAGCCGCTACGGCAGAGCAAGGAAGGGAGACTTTATGCAAGTTGCTGATTTATAGGTTCTCCCCCTTTAGGGGGTTGGGGGGGATAACCAATAAAAACTGTAATTTCAACTTTTTAATGTGAAATCATTTTTTATATCATACTATTACCTATTTTCAACAGGTTTCAATGCAATCCATGATTTCATCAGGTAACTGCAATTACAGCGGTTTGTGGCATCAGGCATTAAAACAAGTCCTCCTGCCGGTACCACATTGATCCAGCACCCTGGTCTGATTCCACCGTAGTTTTGTACACCGGCAGCTATATCATCGAACCAGTAATATCCCATGGTAGCGGATCTGAAAAATAACATCTTTTTAGAACCTGATATTATTCCGCAGCCATAAGAACGTTCAAACGTATTATCAACAACTTTACCTGTAAAAAGTTCGAAAGTTTCAGGTTCGATAAAAATAAGACTATCATTTACCAAAGGCCGGGAGCGACTTGAGCTTGAATAATCCGGCGGAAGGTTTTTCCTTGTTTCCGCTTCCCAGATCTTTTTTCCTGTGTTTGCATCGAGGACAGCTATTTTCCCTCCTTTTTCAGAAGGGAGTTTATATCTTGTGTCACTATATGACATCAGAAGTTTGTTATACTTTTCACTTAAAATCAGGAGTGTTCCCCAGATATTATCATTATTTCTCAACAGGATTTTTCCTGTTTTTGCATCCAGGGCTATTAAAACGCCTGTTTTATGTTTTGCAGATTCTCCCCGTCGGTTATAAATAAAATCCATTTCCGCAATGGGTCTGTCAATCAGGTATACTTTACCATTACCAATCGCAATTGAATTGTGACGTATAGAATGTTCAGCCACATATTCCCAGAGAATTTTCCCGGAAGAGATGTCAATGGCAAAAATAGAATGAGACTCACTAAACTGGTTATTCATATCACTTTCTTTCCATCCCCATTGAACAATATGTTCCTCGTTTGCCACTGTTCCATAGAGAATTCCATTTTTTACAGCGATATACCCCCAGTAACCTCGTGGAGTTTGATAAACATCTATTTCTGAACCTGTAGTAATATCCAACACATAACAATCTTTTGCAGCCCTGTTATATGAAGACAGACCTCTTCTGACATAAAGACGGTTATCCTCAATGCACCAGTTGCCCTGAGTAACGGCAGTACCACTGATATGTTCCTGATCGTATGCCAGCATAAGATCCTCAATATAATATTCCCATAACAGATGTCCATTATAAGCATCAACAGCTCTTATACAATTATTACCTTCAACAAATAATCGTCCATCTTTATAAAGGGGAGCCACTCCTCTACCATGACGAGAAGGCATATCTAAATCAGAATCTTTAAACCATAGAATTTCCAGTTTACCGTTTACAATAACATCTTCTGATATGGTAGTATTTGCGGGATCATGATACTGATGTGTCCATTCTCCGGCTCCTTCCAGTTCACCTCTGATATCGGTCTGCATTTCACCCGGAAGTCCAGTTACCAGTGTTCCCCCGTAAGGTCTTTGACATCGCTGGTAAGAAAAGGAATCAAGCTTGAATTTATTATCAGGAGATAGCGATTGTTGGGAAATGATAAGGTTTGCGAAATAATCAGGTAAAGGTACAGTATTAATATCACCGTTGAAAACTACTACCCTGCTTCCGTAAACACCAGCATCGTTGAATTTCTTTCTTGCAATATCCGCGAGTTTATTATTGTTTTCCAATGCTATGAAATACAGGTTTGTCTTTTTTAAAAGTTCATAGATCAAACTGCCATCGCCACATTGCAGGTCCAGACAATATCCTTTGAGAATACCACTTTTTGAGATAATTTCATCGGCTGCATTAACATACATATCATCAGAAACATGAGTATAATTCTGGACATCATTAAAATGAACCGATGGAGAAGAATTTGTCCCTTCACTGAAACAATAAACAGTTCCTTTGTTGGTACTGACAAATAATGATCCATGGGCTACAGAGAGACCAAATGGGATTCCATTTACTTTAAAAGATGATAGCAGTTTTCCGTCTTCTTTATCTAATATCAGTATTTTTTCTGTTTCGGTACCGGCAATTAACCTGTTTCCTGTAACTATCAGTTTTTTAACATAATCTGAGATAACGTCAACGCTCCAGGCAGGATCGGAGAGGCTGGTCAATATATATTCATTTCCTTTGCGGTCAATTGCTTTTTCCTTTGTTAAAAGATTTTTCCTGTCATATGCTTCGATTCTATGTGTTTCATTATTAACACAATATAGAAAATCAGGAGATATAGTGATTGCTTCGGAGGAAAATTCTTCAGGGATCAGAGTTCCGTCTTCAGCATTAAAGATTGCATAGTGAGTGCCTCTTATTTCATTTAAATCTCTTGAGTTTCCGCTTGGAACGAAGAAAAATGAATCTGCAGCGAATATTTCCGATCCTCCCTTGTTCACATTAGCCTGGAGATGAAAGTATTCCAATTCACCTGATTTAACATTCAGAGCTGCGGGCACAGCTCTGCCGGTAGGAACGAATAATTTGTCGTCTGCAACTGTAAAATAACCCTGGGCAGAAAGTCCGCTTTTAGCTACTGCACCACCATGGGGTTGAGGCATTTCAATTTCACCGCTTGAATCATTGACCCAAAGAATTTTACCGTCATCAGGATCGAGTGCATATATGAATATTTTTTCTGACGGCCAGATACCGGCGCCAAAATACAGAACGTCATCTTTTATAACAGGGCCGCCTCTTGCAGGCCATCTTGAAATCATTCGTTCGTTACCCAGGATCATGTCCCACTTCAGCGCACCGTATTTTTTCCAGAGCAATTTGCCTTTATCAGCTGAGAGACAATATAAAAAGCCATCATCGCTGACAGTATATAATTTCTTTTTATAAATAAGGGGAGCAAACCTGACAGGTCCGTTTGTATAGAATGTCCAAATAATTTTACCGGTTTCCCTGTCCAGTGCATAAATTTTACAGTCATTTGAATTGCCGAAATATAATAACTTCCCGGAGATAACGGGTTGGTATGCATAATCGAATGTCATACGTGTATGGATACCTGTCCATGATAAATCCGGAGGAGTGAAGTTACAAATCCAGCGCACAACAAGATTATCAGGGATATTTTGTGGTGTATAACCTGTACGGCCGGCATCATTTCTATATTGGGGCCAATCTTTATTATCACCCTGCTGTATTGTGCAGGTGGATAATGATAAGGAGGCAGATGTTATTAATAATAACTTAAGCAGGATTTTCATACTATCGATTTTGGCATTAATAAACGGGATTTAAAGATAAAACTAATATGCTTATTACAATAGTTCGTTAAATTAAAAAAAAACGCAAAGGCGCAAAGGCGCAATATGTTGATTATTAACAACATAGTAAATTTATGTCGGTATTGTTAAAATGTTCATTATCAACGCAATATAAAAGTTTAACGAACTGTTATATTAATAATTTATTCTAAAATCAAACCGCACAAGCGGTAAATATCTTTTACAAAATAAGACAATTTAAAGTTTAAATAACCCCATACGGTGTATAATTGATTCGCTTCGGGCATTTTTTTCGGTGTGATAAGAATGTTTGTTTTATTTAGCGGGGAGGGGGAGATGTAATTGATGAGGATAAATTATTCATCATGTTTTTTTTGTCTTTTAATTATTTGATTTTTATCAGCAAGTAATTGATTAACATCTATTGGAGGTAAAGTATATTTTCCAAATGGACCATTAGAAGTAATAATAGCTATAACATTACGTAAACTATTAATAATGATGCTTATCCCGGAAATATTCAATAAAGAAACTTTGTCTTTCTCTGATAATTTTTCATTGTTATCAAATGAAAAAATGCATACTCCTTCGATAAATATTTTATAACCTGGCAAAGGTTTCTCAATATTATTAATATCTATTTTAGTGAATAACTGAAAAAAATTTTTATTAACAGTCTGTATCGCAAAATCAATATCAATAGAGTATTGCTCCATAATTTCAATTATGTCTGGAGTTTCATTCGGCTGAATAAACTGGTACCTGTGATTTAATAAAAAAAAATTATTTAATATTAATGGTGATCTTTTAGCTATCATCTTTAAGCTGCATTAACATTAGATTTATCGCAATTATTTTTATCTGGTTTACAACATTCTGATTTCAATGAATAATCTGGTTGTTTAAGTTTACGCCATACCCAATAACCATCTGGTTCAGCAGATATCGGCGGTAATTTATCAAGAGACAAATTTTTAACAGAATATATAGAATCATTTGGGTGGACTTTTATTTCAAATGTAATATTAAATGCTTCCTGAATTTTTGCAAGTAAATTAAAATTAAGAAGTTTGTCACCATTATATAGCTGAGTAATAAAGCTTGGAGAGACTTTTAATTTTTCTGCTAATTCTTTCCTTTTAAAACCATTACTAAAAATTTTAATTTTTTCAAGTTCATTTAGAAAACGAAACATTATCATTCGAGCTTCATGTTCAATCTCTTCTTTTTCAGAATTGAAGGAAAATAAATTCTCAAAATCTTTACTAATATTGTATTTATCTTTAAACTTCATATTCGTATCCTCCTACTTTTTCTATTATTGAAATCTCTTTTGCAGAAAGGGTTTTATCCTTCTTACGTTTATGTAAAATAGAAATTACTATTATAAGTTTACCAGAACAATTATGTATCTCTTTACAATATAATCTGTCATTTTCCTGACCTTTAAAAAACTTCATTGCAGTAACATCTTTACATTTTTCATTTATATCTTCTTTGTCATAAAGATTTGAATTTTTAAGTCCACTCAATAGAATGTCTGTAATATATAAAAATTTTTTCTTATGTCTTTTATCCTGGTATATATATTCGAGAATTTCATTTTTATTAGTAGAATCAATATATATGGCTCTCTTTTCGTTCCTTGCTGTGATAATATGTTCACATTTTCTTTTCACAAATTTAAGCTATAGATTAATAAGTTGTACGAAAAAGCATAATAAAATTAAGCTATTGGTTAATAAATTTTATATAATATTGATATTTAACAATATAAAAATTGTTAAAAATTCATTATCGTATTACTAAAATAATGAAATTTGTTAAATTAAAACGAATAATACGAAACCCTGAGATTCTCCGAAGAGGTCACTGTCGGTCAAACACAAGCAAGTAAAAAAGATAGAGTGAAAAATATTCTGTACCTATAAATATCCACTAAGTTAACTGTAGCAGAACTCCCATGGTACAATAATATTACCCGAAGTTCTAAACAGAATCAAGGCTGATTAGGTAATCACTAACTTTTCATTATGATTTCCTCCAGCCATTTTCTGAAATCATCTCCAAACTCATTATTTTTTAACCCGTAAATTACATTTGTTTTTAAGAAATCGAGTTTGTTGCCGATATCGTGTCTTATTCCATCGAATCTTAGTCCGTACATTTTTTCATGTTTTACCATCATCTGCATAGCATCTGTCAGTTGAATCTCATTATTCTTGCCTGGTTTAACCTTTGCGAGGTAGTCAAATATTTCTGATGTAAAAATATACCTGGAAGCAATTGCAAGGTTTGATGGAGCCTGGTTAATATCAGGTTTTTCGACAAAAGACTTCACCTGGTATATTTTATCAGTTATTTTCTCTCCGTCAATAACTCCATATTTTGATACATCTTCCGGATTTACTTCTTCGAGTGCCACAACCGGACCTTTATATTTATCGAATACATCCATAAGCTGGCGGGTAACAGGGACTCCGGAGAACGGTTCCATAATAGTGTCGCCAAGCAGGATAGCAAAAGGTTCATTATTAATATGGTTTTTAGCATACCTGATAGCATCGCCGAGTCCGTTTGACTCTTTTTGCCAGACGAAAGTTATATCAGCAATCTCAGTGATCCCTTTTATTACCTGGAGTTCATTATGTTTATCCTTTCCGGAAAGCAGCATTTCCAGTTCAACACTTCTGTCAAAATGTTCTTCTATTGCTCTTTTCCCTTTTCCTATGATCATGAGAATATCTGTGATACCTGAAGCCACAGCTTCTTCCACAACATATTGAATAGTAGGTTTATCCACTACCGGGAGCATTTCTTTAGGCTGTGATTTTGTAGCAGGAAGGAATCTTGTACCAAATCCTGCTGCCGGGATAACTGCTTTTTTTATCATATCTGTATTAATCATCATTACATACTATATTGGGTTTGAAAAGTTTGACTCCTATTGGATTTAGTCCTTTTTCCAGGTCTTTGTACATCTTTTCATCATCATAAGTTCCTATAATTGCTCCTCCCGAGCCGGTGAATTTAGCGCTGGCACCTGTTGACCTTGCGGTATTTACCATCAGGAGATTCTTACGACTGATATTCATGACTTCCCGTCGCAGATCAAAGTTCCTGTTCAGTAAAGGCCCGATCTTATCCTGCTCACCTGATAACAGCATTGTTTTAACTTTATCAGTAAGCAAGCTCCATTCTTTTATTGCTTTCAATACCTGTTCATCCCCGAAGTTAAAACGCTCCCTGAGATTATTATGTACAGTCTCCGAGCCTTCGGAAAGATCTGTATCATATGCAATATAAAGGGGTGGCAATATTTTACCGGAAAGTTTTTCGTACTTTCCATACCCTTGCTTTTTCATCAGAGTCTTATTAAAATCCATATAAACAGGGCATTCAAATGCCTGCACCACCCTGTCCTGCAATCCTGCAGATATTTTTAACTCATCAAGTTCTACGGATAAAACAAGATTGGCCAATATTGGTACAGGGATTTTAACATCAAAGAACTGCATCAAGGCTTTCATACAAGCTGTAATAATAGCACTTGATCCTGCAAGTCCCAGTCTGAAAGGAATATCCGACTTATATCGTATGGTGAAATTTTTTTCCTTGATTTTCAGGTCATTTGACTGGCAATATTCATAAAATCGTTTTACTGCCGCTTTTAACAGGCGAATTCCACCATAGTAACCGTAAAGTTTTACATCATCGGTAAGTGCTTTCATGCTTAAAAAAACATTGGAATCGTACTGAGCCGGAATGATCTCCAATTCAGGAGATTCAAATAAAGTGACTTCTGCTTTGAAGTTACTGAAAACAAAAGCGATAGTTTTACCAAAATATCCGTCGGAGGGATTTCCAATAAGTGCTGCGCGGGGATATGAGTGGGTTTTTATTATCATGTATTTTTATAATTTGGATTATATTATTACTATTTTTTTTACCACAAAGGACACAGCGCCTCCGCAGAGTAGCTTTGGCGCTCGCGGAAAGGATTTCACTAAGGTATTACAAAAAAAAATCAAACCTTCTATCACGTCATTAGTTCGTTAAATTAAAAAAAACGCATGGCGCAAAGGCGCAAAGTGTTGATTATTAAGAATATACATAATATTGTTAAGAATTGATAAAATGTTCATTATCAACACACTATAAAAATAAAACAAACTATTATTATGTAATATTATTTAATTTTTTAAAAATATTAAAATTGTATATTCCCAGTTTTTGAAAAAAATATGCAAAAGAAGTCGCTACAACTCCAATCCCGTATTTAATACTTCCTGACAGGTTAATAGATGATGCTTCTTCAAAATATTTTGTAGGGCAGGTAATTTCTGCAATTTCAAATCCGGCATAGTAAATCTGTGCAATCATTTGGTTATCAAACACAAAATCATCTGAGTTTATGTTATAGTTAACGGATCTCAATACATTAGCAGAAAATGCACGGTACCCTGTATGGTATTCGGAGAGTTTTTTATTCATCACAATATTCTGGAACAGGGTAAGGAGTCTGTTGGCGATATATTTATACAAGGGCATTCCGCCTTTAAGGGCTCCCTTACCAAGGATCCTGGATCCGAAAACCACCTCGTACACACCGTTGGCAATAAGATAACACATGGAATGAATGAGTTTTGGAGTATACTGATAATCAGGGTGTAGCATCACGACAATATCAGATCCCAGTTCAAGGGCTTTATTGTAACACGACTTCTGGTTTCCTCCATACCCTTTGTTTTCCGTATGAGTCACAATATGTTTGATGCCAAGCTTTTTTGCAACCTCAAGTGTTTCATCTTTACTGTTATCATCAACAAGTATTATTTCATCCACAATGTCAAAAGGGATCTCCTTATATGTTTGTTCAAGTGTCTTCCCGGCATTATATGCAGGTAAAACTATGGTTATTTTTTTATTGGCGATCATTGGGTGAAAATATTCTTATTTCTAATTTCAGGTTTTCCGATAACAAATGGATGGGGTAGTCTCATAAGTCAAAATATATTTAACCACAAAGCACACAAAGGACAACGCAAAGTACGTAAAGTATTGTATATCATGGATATATACTTTGTGTCCTTCGTGCATACTTTGAGTCCTTCGTGGTAAATAACACTTGTGAGACAGCCCTTTACTATTTTTTTCGTATGGCGAATACAAATCCATTTTTTTCATATAAAACTTCAAGGAATGGATATTCATTCAGATATCTTTCCTTACGGTTAATTTTAAAGACAAAATAAGCATCCCTGTCAATATCTTTTTCCAGTGTATCATGTGAACCGGCCGCTTTCAGTCCGCTTTCCGGATTTATCTTTCCATAGAACAGATGGGCATAACTTTTAAATCCCAGGGTGGTGATATATGCTTTTTCGGAAGAAACAGACTGATAAAATCCGATCGCTGCACGTTGGGTATAACCTTCTATTCTTGGGGTAACAAATATTATAGTCAGAAACGTAAAAACCGAGACTGAAATAAATAATATTCTCATACCCCACTCCCTGTTACGGTTCAACAACCACAGACTGGTGATCACAGCGATAATAAATGCTATACCGATAAGGGCTATATACCATGGCCAAGAGACATCAGCCTGGAGATTTGCGGCGGAAAAAATATCCTTCTGTGCAATTCTTTCTGTTATTTTATCAATATAAATATCGATGAAAGGTAAGATAGCCACCAATAGTCCAAAGAATAATCCGGCCACGCCCGTGAAACATTTCAGCAACAAAGGGATCCTGATTTCAGAGTTTTCATATTTTCTGAAGGTAAGTGCGGCAAAATATGTGAGCGGGAAATAGCAAAGAGAGCTATAATGGACAATCTTTGTGCTCACAATGGAAAAGAGTAACAATACTACCCAGAACAGGATCATCATAAATAAAAAGAATTCTTTTCTTAATCCGGGACCGTCAAATTGATTCTTAAATGAAAGAAGTGCAAAAAATGATGCAGGGAATACACCTACAAGAAGGACAAAAAAGTGATAAAGAAAAAAACCTCCATGACCGGCATCTTCTGTAGTGAGGAGTCTTATCTGATATATGACAAATTCCCTGATAAGCTGGAAGTTGCCTAGAGCTATCTGAAGCATGTACCAGAAACCCCCGATAAACAGGACAATGAAAAAGTAGATCATTACATCTCTGAATGAAGCTTTTATTTTAAAGCTTCTGAAGATAATGTATACTCCGAATGATACCAGGAAAATCAAAATAGCTGCCGGTCCTTTTGTTAAAATTGCCAGTCCCAGGAAAGAAGCAGAAAGAATAAGATGAAAATCAGTTTTTTCCCCTGCTTTCTGATAATATATAAAATGAACAATCCCGAGAAAGATGAATAAATTGAACCAGGGGTCAATTATTCCTGATTTAAAATAAAAAAAAGGTAAAAATGATCCGGCATAGGCCAGTATCCAGTAAAAGCCAAATTTTTGATCATATAGTTTTCTTCCCGTGTTATACAGAACCCATAAGCTAAGGATCCCGCAGATCACATTAGGGAATCTTGCCGCAAATTCATTAATGCCGAATATTTTCATTGACAACACCTGGAGCCAGATAAACAATGGTGGCTTCTCCCAGAAAGGCTGAAAATTTATCTGAACAGTAAGGTAATCGCCTGAAACGATCATTTCCCTTGCTGATTCCGCAAAATTTATTTCATCCCAGTCAAATAGATGTACCTGTCCAAGGAAAGGAAGGAAAAACAATATTCCATACAGGACGATAAATCCGAATACAGTTACTTGAGTTAATCTTAGTTTCATTTCCTGTTATATACTTTATAAACCGGTATATTCATCCAATAATTACCGGGTGAAAAAAAATACCAGTGAGAGATCATTGCACAAACTACTCCGATAAGAGAGCCAAAAACGGTATCTATTAGGAAATGTTGTGAAAGATAGACACGGGTATATGCAACTCCACATGCAAAAATAAACAATATAACTTTCAGTGCATTGTTTTTGACAAGAAAGGCTATTCCTATGAATAATGCAAAGGCTGTGGCTGAGTGCCCGGAAGGGAAACTATTCATATAGTGATATTTAATTCCCGGAACAAGATAAAGTTCAATTCCTGTCTCTGCAAAATATTTTACCGGACGTGGGAACCCGTCGAAAACGAACCTTTTTAATATTTGAACTATAAGAGATGACAATAAAAATGATGTAAGAAAAATCAGCCCATAGCGTATCTTCCTGAAAAAAAGGATTATTGCGAAAGCAAGCATTACTAATCCATCTCCCATGTATGTCCAGATCTTCATAACCTGATCGATGCCAGCGGAGTGATACCTGTTAAGGAAGAGATGTGTTCCTGTTCTTCCGCAGATCACGGATGTTACAGTTCCCAGGATTAAAGTCAGTGTAAATAAGAGTAAGAGATATTTATTGGAATTGATCAGTTTCCTCATGGGACCATGTATAAATTGATGGTAAAGATAAAAAATTATATATTTAACCTTGAGGTTGTCTCAAAAGACAAAATATATTTTACCACAAAGTACACAAAGGGTTTCACAAAGTGCACAAAGTAATATTATTAAGGAATATGAACTTAGCGTCCTTTGTGACATCCTTCGTGTACTTTGTGGTAAAAAAAATTATAAGACAGCCTCAGGGTTTAAATTTTGTTTTAAAATACTATTTACTATTTTTAATCTGATAAAATCATGAGTCTACTCAGAAAAATCTTAATTTTAAGTTTCCATGGATTTCCCCCTCTGACTCCCCCGGGGGGGAGAATCCAAAAAAGGGACTGGGGGGGACTTTTGGAGTAAACACAATGCATTAAAATTAAAAAATTATGAAACAATTAGGCTTGCTTTTAATAATAATAGGATTTTTATTTAATAACCATGTAATTGCACAGGATGAACTTAATGTTCTTGCTACAGGGAATAATAACTGGTTATATTTCAGCGATGTATCGAACTCACTTTACAATTACTTATCAGGGCAGGCTTATGAACTTCTTGAGAAACGTGCGCGGCAAACTGCAAAATTGAATTCATTGAGTGAATGGCAGTCGAGGCAGGAATGGCTTAAAGAAACTTTTGCGGATGTTTTTGGCCCATTTCCGGAAAAGACTCCATTAAATGCAAAAATTCTCAGAACGATTGATAAAGAAAATTTTAAGATTGAGCATATAGTTTTTGAATCCCGCCCGGGATTTTTTGTTACTTCCTCCCTTTTCCTCCCAAAGAAACGCAAAGGGAAATTACCTGTAATTATTTATTGCAGCGGGCATTCGGCAGAAGCATACAGAAGTGCTCCATATCAGCAATCCATTTTGAATCTTGTACAAAAAGGGTTTATTGTTTTTGCTTTTGATCCGGTAGGCCAGGGTGAAAGAATGGAGTATCCTGATCCTGAAACAGGTAAATCAAAACTTGGGGGACCGACCAGGGAGCATTCCTATGCAGGTGCACAGGCATTCATAACAGGAAGTTCCCAGGCAGGATACATGGCATGGGATGGGATCAGGGCAGTTGATTATCTGCTGACCCGGAAAGAAGTGGACACTGAAAGAATAGGCATAACGGGGCGATCAGGAGGAGGAACCCAATCGGCCTATATCTCCGCACTGGACGATCGCATTTATGCTGCTGCCCCGGAATGTTATATTACCAACTTAACCAGGGTGTTCCAGGCAATAGGGCCACAGGATGGAGAACAAAATTTATTCAATGGTATTCTCCGCGGGCTTGATCATCCTGACTTTCTTACAGTAAGAGCCCCAAAACCTGCTCTTATGATCACAACAACCAATGATTTTTTCAGTATACAGGGAGCCAGGGAAACAGCAAGGGAAGTATCCTCAGTATATAAAGCCTATGACAAACCGGAGAACTTCAGCATGGTCGAAGATATTGAAGGACATGCTTCCACGAAGAAAAACAGGGAAGCTATGTATGCATTTTTTCAGAAACATCTGAATAACCCGGGTGATCCCAATGATGAAGAAATTGTTCTGCTTACAGAAGAAGAATTACGGGTAACACCTACAGGACAGATTTCCTCATCACTTAACAGCGAAACAGTATATAGTCTGAACAGGAAAGAAGCTGAAAAACTCCTTGATAAATTAAATTTGTCCAGGGAAACAGAGGATGAACACATATCCTCCATTATACAATCCGCAAAAACCTTAAGTGGTTACCGGCAGCCCGGGGATCCCGGGGAACCTCTATTTACAGGGAGCATTCAAAGGAATGGTTATCTGATTGAAAAATATTTTATTTATGGAGAAGGTGATTATCCCCTTCCCTATTTATTATTCATCCCGGAAAACAGGAATAATAAAATGCTTATCTATTTACATCCTTTTAGTAAAGCAACGGAGGCTGCTGAGGGAGGAGAGATAGAATGGTTTGCAAGGAACGGTACCACCGTACTGGCACCTGATATGGTTGGTCTTGGGGAAACCGGACCGGGTAACTACCGCGGAGATGCGTACATTGACGGAATATCTTATAACTTATGGTTTGCCTCCATGCTCATTGGCAGAAGTATAGTAGGGATCAGGGCCGGTGATGTAAACAGGCTCGTTATGCTTATGGAAAGAAAATTAAAACCAGCGGAGATTTATGGTTTTGCACGGGGTAATATGGCGCCTGTTCTCCTTCATGCAGCCGTATTTAATCCTTCATTTTCGGGAATTGCTGTAGTTGAAACTTTTTCATCGTATCAATCCATAGTCCTCAGTCATTTTTACAATCCCGCTTTCATTCACAGTGCAGTACCAGGTTCCCTGAAAGCTTATGATCTTCCTGATCTTGCCGCTGCATTGGCTCCGAAAAAACTATTGATCCTTAATGTTACTGATGCAGCGGGAGAAAAGATGGATGCGGAAAACGTACAGAAAGAGTTATCTGTAATAAATAAAGTGTATTCGGCAAAAAATGCCGGTGAAAATCTGAACATTTTATCAGTTGAAGATGTTAATGAAATGCAGGTTCAGTTGAGGGAATGGATTAAATGATGGTGGGGAATCCATCTTTGGGTTTCCCCCTCTGAGGGATTTGTCTCATAAATGTTTTTTACCACAAAGGACTCAAAGGTACACACAAAGGACGCGAAGTTTATATTAATGATTAATAATACTTTGTGCGCTTTGTGTTTTCCTTTGTGTGCTTTGTGGTTAAAAATATTTTGACTTATGAGACAGCTCCGACCTATCAAAAGCTGAACTTTGATAATAAATTAAGCACACAAATGATCCTTAAAAAAGATAAAAATGAAACAGCTTAAATCTAATACCTTATCCAGGCGTGATTTTATGCGGTTATCTGCTGCAGCGGCTGCAGGAATTACACTGGTACCAAGTTTTTCGTGTAAAATGGAGCATATACCTGCTCCGATGAAAAGACGTTTTGGGAAAACCGGGTTTGAAGTCACTACATTGGGATTAGGAGGACAGTCTTCCTTACAATGGACACCTGAGGGAGTGGACCCTGTAAGTATTATTTTAAAAGCATTCGACCTGGGAATTAATTATTTTGACACTTCGAATGTATATGGTCCCAGTCAGTTAAATTACAGTAAAGCATTCCGAAAGCTGACTCTGATACCGGGTGAAGAAGGGTACGATAAATCCCTGAGGGATTCTGTGTTTCTTACCACCAAGACACTTATCCGGTGGGCGAAGGGAAATTACCCCGACCTTCCTGGTGTCAGGAATAACACTAACGGGGATCATGGGGAAGGAGCAGTAGCCGATCTGAAGCGTTCGCTGTCACAAATGTTCGGTGACAACCAGGGTAATTACCCGGAAGGTGCTTATGTAAATATGATATTGATACACGCTCTTTCAAGGTTTGAAGAAATTGATGTGCTATACAGAGGACTTGAAACCCCTTTGAATAAAGATGAAAATTTCGGGGCACTTGTTGCATTGCGGGATTTCAGGGACGGGACGAATATTACCGGGCTGAATCCCCGTAATGAGAAACTGGTAAAACATATAGGATTTTCAGGGCATTACTCCTCCCCTGTCATGATGGAAATGATCCGCCGGGATAAGTACAGCCTGCTTGATGGTATGCTTGTTGCCATTAATGTCAACGATCGTCGTTACCTGAACATGCAATATAATGTTATCCCTCTTGCACAAGCCAGGGATATCGGAGTTATCGGGATGAAAGTTTTTTCTGATGGTGCTATGTATACAAAGGAAGCCAGGTGGTCATGGAAACCTGAAGATGTTGTTCTTACAGTTGGGAGCGAAGACCTGCCCAGCCGACCTTTAATTGAGTACGCTCTTACCACACCTGGTGTTCATACCGTGATAACAGGTATAGGTCATGTTGATGAGGATCCGCTAAAATGTCAGCTTGTACAGAATTTTTATGCAGCACAGATAAAGCCTGATGCTTTGTCAGAAAAGGAAAGGCGGGAACTCGAAAATCTCGGCATGAAAGCGAAAGACGGAAAATCCAATTATTTCCAGATGGACTACCAGGGCTTGCAGCCTCCGGTGAATGTTAAAGTTGAAAAAGGAGACAAGACGAGGATTACCTGGGATACTGCTATTGCCGGTGATGAACCTCTTTCCCATTATGAAATAATTGCGGATGGAGTGAAGATAAATACCGTTCCGCATAAACCGCAGGTTTCCACCGAACCATTTTCATATACGTGTGATGCAGGAGGTAAAGAGTTTAGGGTTGTGGCGGTGGATGCGGTTGGAGGGAAGGCGGAAAGTGAATTATTTAAAGTCTGAGAATACAACGGGTATCATCATATCTAATGTACCTTTCAACTTTCTTTCCTTATTCCGGCATGAATAAGATAACACAAAATTTAAAAAAACCATTACCTTGATAACTCAACAAGTACAAGTTTTCCTTTTGATATCAAACCTTCCAGATCGTCTGGTTTCTGACGGATATTAAACTGAGCCAGGGTTTGATTCAGGAGTTGCAGATTTTCTTTAGCCTGATCTGTTGGTGTATTTTCAAATTCTTCCCTGAGTATCCTGATTTTCTCTGCATCCTGAATACCTTCTGTCAGACGTTCAAAACGTATCGAACTACGGGCTTCCGGGTAAACAATATATGTGTCGCCAGCCGGCCATGTCCTGAAACGGGAATCTATATGAGGTTCTGTCACCCAACTGTTGTATGCCCAGCGAAGGAAACCATCAAAGCCTGCTGCCATGGTATACCAGCCAATAAAAGTGGCTTCTGCCGGTGGTGAAAACGTAAAGGTATTTGGAAATATATCAGCACAGCACACATACCAGGTGGTTATAAATTTTTTCGCCTTACGGTACTCAAGATCAGCTGAGTCCACCCTTGCATTATGAGCTACACACAGGTCCATCAACTGATCCGGGTAGAGTTTATAGCTCTTATGATTGTCAGCCAGGGCTACGCCCAAGCCCGGAGCTGTTTCATTGAGAAGTTTTAACATCGCCTGCATTTCAACCGGACTTCTCTCATCCATTGCAATTCGGGTAATTTCCATCCAATTTTTTTCTTTCAGGTGTTTTACAAAATCTTTTAAGAATGGCACCCAGATTGCAGCGTATTCCTTTGTTCCGGGATTGACTTTAACCTTTATCTCCTCACCTGACTTTTCATCAAAATAATACAATTCATTTCCCCATGGGACCATAGAATAACAGTTTATTTGATTTTTTATCCCCAGTTTTTGCATAAACTGCACCCAGTTATCAAAAATGGTATAATCATATACCCAACTTCCATCCCTCTTTTTTGTCCATCCTATCATCGGGCCAAAAGCATCCAGAGTTTGTCCTCCCCATGGACGGTTATTTAGTGTAGCTGTGATAACTTTCTGTCCTGCATCAGCCAGCATTTTCATAACCGGGTATAGGAAATCCCAGTGGGTATCTGACCAAGGTTCAACATCATGTACTCTCGCCACAGCATATGGGTTTTGCCATAGATCGAGATGGAACTTCCACTCTGTTCCGGGAGGGAGAATCCGGGGTAAAACTTCCAGTTGAAAAGTAAATGACATACTCTTGCGTCCGGAAGAAAATACTGTAAGAACGGAATTATAAATCCCGGGTTGAGCATCAGGAGGAATGTTAAAAGATATCCATACAGGGCGTGTAGTTTTGGGTTCTATATCAAAACATTCGAGAGGATCGAGCATATCCGGACTAAGAGATGAGGCATAGTCTTCCGGTTTGCGCTTTCCACATCCATCTGCAAATTCATCGGTGATAACATAACGGACAAAACGTGCCTTAGCAATGGAAGCCGGCATTATTTTATTATCCTTTGACTTGAACTCAGAAAATTCACATTCAACCTGTCGTACAGGTTCTCTGCTCCAAAGCACTACCTGGGCAGATACACGTTCCCCCCGCCATGATGAACCACTCCATGAAGAATTGGGAGAGACTTCAGGAACTGAGCTTTTTGTATAAAGTATATCAATAGACCCTACCGCACCATGCAGACCTTGTTTAACTGACCTCCAGTCAGCCAATGAATCCGGACCTGGATCGGAGGCTTCGGTAAAAGTTAAGCAATTCTTTAAAGGACGAGGCTGCTGACAGTTGTAAAGAAAAAGGATTATTGTTAGAATAAAAATTATATTTTTTATCATGGCAAATGTATTTTATATTAAGCCATAATTATAGGGAATTCCCTCCAGATGACCAAATATCTATAGTTTTCATTACATATTAGCCTGGCTAAAAATTAGATTAGTAACTAAACTTCTGGCTTTTCAGGACAGAATAGAGGTGTATTTAATACAGAGTGAAATAACTCCTGACAGGAAGTAGCTTTAATATCCTTTAGGTATGATTGATTGCCACTAACTGAAAATATTGCTTTATCATTTGTTTATTTTATAAGTTATCAACGACTTCATTTTTTCTTGATACCGATACCTGGCTGATCATCTGGAATTGTATAAAAAGGAGCAACAAAATCTGGTCCTCCGCTAAAAGGTTCTTTCTGGGGGTCAATATGAGAATCCAGATCTACATAATCAACACATCCTGTTCCTGCTGCAATATGTACGGAACATCCAAGAGCCAGCCTTGTTTCAAGCATACATCCCAACATAATCTGGATATTTGCACTACGTGCAATAGCTACAATGTCAAGCGCTTCAATAATACCTGATTTCATTATCTTGATGTTGATGATATCCGCACAATTCGTTCGGACAATATTAATTGCATCCATACTAGTGAATACTGATTCATCCGCGGCAATTGGTATTGATACATGGTCTTTGACAAATTTTAATCCCTGCAAATCAGTCTTATTTACCGGCTGTTCAAATAGAATCGGCCGGATATTGTTTTTTGAGAGTTCTTCAATAAAATGAACAGCATCACAGGGAGAAAATCCCTGGTTTGCGTCTATCGTAATATGACATTCCGGAGCACCATCTTTTATAGCCAGTATCCTGTCAATATCATCAACAAGGTTTTTTCCAACTTTAGTTTTAAAAATCCTGTATCCTTCTATGGCTAGTTTTTTAGTGTTGATCCTTGCAATATCAGCAGGAACAATATCAATGGTATAATCAGTTTCAATTTTTTTCTTAGCCCCTCCAAATAGTTTGAATAAGGGGATATTCAATGATCTGGTATATGCATCAAGAAGTGCCATTTCAATTGCACAACGGGCGGTAACCTGAGCCCAAAAGACACTTTTCAGGATTTTGGATATTGACCTATATTCAGAAATATCTTTGTCAATTAAAAATGCCCTGCAACTTTGTAATGTAGCAAGTACTGAAGCTTGATTCTCCCCATTAATATGTTCTAACGGGGCTGCCTCCCCATATCCTTTAATACCATTTGCAAGTACTATGGTCACAACAGCATTTTCAATGTTATATTTTGTCCCGATAGCAATCTTAAATGGTTGATCAAGTTCAATTCTAACCGGATCAACAAATACTTTACTGATTTTAATCTTTTCCATTTTTCTTTTTCCACTTTTTTAGTTTTTCCAACAGGTTTTCTATCTGAGTTAAAGAATGAATTGTAGTAACTACAATTCTTAAAATATTCATTTTGGCTTTAGATGGATAGTTTATATAAGGTACAATAATTCCATTTTCCTCAAGGTATAAAGAGAGATTGCTTGCCACATCGGGAGAAGAGAATAAAATGGGTATGATTGGTGTAGAATCCATGGTAGTTTGAAAGCCAAGACCGTTAATTTCTTTTCTGAAATTGTAGGCTTTTTCAAGCAATTGCAGACGTAATTCAGGATTATTTTGAATTATTTTCAAAGACGCTATACCAGCTGCCAGGATCGGAGGTGGTAATGCCGTTGATGCCTGATATGTGGATGATCCTGTCCTGATAAGTTCTATAATATTTCTGCTTCCGGAAATAAAACCTCCGTACCCACCTAAAGCCTTGCTCATTGTCTCTGTCTGGTAAACAAGTCCGTTTTGTGGCAAATTAAAATATTCAGGTGTCCCTTTACCGGTATTTCCCAAGATACAAGTGGAATGCGCATCATCCACGATCAATATTCCATTATATTTCTCTACAATACGATAGATTTTATCCAATGGCGCAATTTCACCTGTGAGTGCAAAAATCCCGTCAGTTATAATTAGCGGTCTTTTTATTTTATGATAATCTATCAAATAATCAAGATGATCGGTATCTTTATGATTAAAATACAACATGTTTATATCTCTTGGAATTCCTGCTAAAATACTGTTATGTGCAAACTGGTCAGTCATAACCACAGAATAATTGTCTTTTAAAATTTCGAGCAAAATGCTGTTCCCCATATATCCTGATGCAAAAACAACAGTATCCTCTTTATCTTTGAAATTTGAAAGTTGTTTTTCAAGTTCAATATGAAGAGTGGCTGTTCCGGTTGTACATCTTGAGGCGGAAAAATTCACTCCAAACTTTTTAATTGATTGAATGGCTGCTGCTTTTACAAACGGATGGCTGGCAAGACCAAGATAGTTATTACCTCCAAAATAAGAATACTTTTTTTTATCAGAATAAATATAATTCCCAATTCCACTATCTAACACAAACATAGTTGATCTTTATTAATTTTCTTCTTCCAAATATTCTCTATTTCTTCGAGTGTTTTTCCTTTTGTTTCAGGTACCATTTTCCATATAAAAAAGAATGCCAGTATTCCCAAAATTCCGTAAATCCAATAAGAGAATCCTTTATTAAAATGATTCATAAGAAAAGTACTTTTATCCATCATCGGGAATGTCCAGCTAACTATGAAATTCGAAATCCACAAAGTTGCGACCGAGACCCCCATTGCTCGTCCACGAATGATGTTAGGGTACATCTCAGAAAGAAGAATCCAGGCTCCGCATCCCCACGTTCCCTGGAAGAAGAGGGAATATCCCAATACATAAATAAGAGATGAGAGTCCTAGTCTCTGAAAAAAGAATGAAAATCCCAGTGCAAACATGAAAAACGTAATACCTAATGCGCCAATCATTAATAATGATTTTCTGCCAATTTTATCCACAAGAAACAAAGCTATTATGGTAGCAAGCATGTTAATAACACCAATTATAATTGTTTGAAGAAGGGCCATATCAGTCTTAGCTCCCATATTTTTAAAAATTTCCGGAGCGTAATATACTACCACATTGATGCCTGTAATCTGCTGAAACGCCGCTATAAGAATCCCGATGATAAGGATCTTAAATCCGCAGGAAAAAAGTTTCCCGGATTTATGATAAATGGTTTCATTAACTTCTTCCAACACCTTTTGTGCTATATGTTTACCATTTATCTTAGTAAGTATTTTTAATGCTTTCTCAGATTTCCCACACATTACTAAATACCGTGGTGTTTCCGGAATAAAAAACAGGCAGACAAGAAAGAGACTTGCAGGTATAATTTCCGATGCGAACATCCATCTCCATCCTACTGTATTTAACCATACATCATCCCCTTGCAGGGCAATGCCATAATTCACAAAATAGATAACCAGCACTCCGATAATTACAGCAAAATTATTCAATGTTACCAGTCTTCCCCGAATGTTCGCAGGAGATATCTCGGCAATATACATTGGTGAAAGCACGGAAGCCATCCCTACACCAACGCCCCCAATAATCCGATATATTACAAATGCATTCACAAATAAATAATTCCCCTCTCCAATCGGTTTAATGAACATTTCCGGAATAGCTGAACCTATGGCAGAAACTAAAAAAAGAACTGCAGCTATAAGCAATCCTTTTTTACGTCCCAATTTAGTACTGACATAACCCGCTAGAAATCCGCCGATAATACAACCAACCAGTGCACTTGAAACAACACGACCCAGCAAAGAATTTGCTGCTGTCTCAGTCAAATTAAATGGCTCAATAAAGTACTTCTCAAGTGATCCTACAGTGCCGGAAATTACAGCAGTATCATATCCAAAAAGAAGTCCACCAAGAGCGGCAACCAATGTAAGTGTGATTAAATAATTCAAACTTCCCTTCTCTATTTTATTGTTCATAAAAAAATATTTTAGTTGTTTAATCACTACCGTCCGACTAAATAAACCTATAATAAAATTATGGTTTCCCGATAAATTCATTGATCCCTTCTAACATGGCAATAATATTTTCAAAAGGAACATTTGCCTGAATATTATGTACGGTGTTAAATACAAAGCCTCCATTCTTATTAAGTATTTCACATTGTCTTATCACCTGGTTTTTTATTTCGGCAGGAGTTCCAAACGGTAAAATTTTCTGCGTATCCAATCCTCCTCCCCAAAAGGTTATTTTGTCTCTGTAGTTGCACTTTAATCTTTGGGGATCCATCCCTTTAGCATTGATCTGAACAGGATTTATTATATCAAAACCCGCATCAATAAAGAGCTTCATAAAAAGTTCAACTGCACCACATGAATGTTTAAATGTTTTCCATTTAGTATAAGAGTGAATCCAATCGTTTATTTTATTGTTTTATCATTCTTTTATTTCATAAGTTATCAATAGAGAACCAGGACGTGTGGGTATATAAATCTTTAAACCTTCCATTAATTCTGTTCCTGTTTTATTAATTATTATACCATAATCTTCAAAGAATAATTCATAAGTTGAAGATTTATCTAATCCTTTAAAATTTATACTTAAAGAATCACTTAAACTTCCCTCACGACGAAATGCCAGAATGATTCCATCACCTTTTTCCGGCCGGTTTAGTTGATAGGCTAACCAGGTATTATCCTTAAGAATGTTTTTTATACCAGTTAAAGGATAATAATCCCCATAATAATATGGCCGCAAACGTTTAAAATCTGAAATATATTTCTGCATTTCGGCTTGAGAATGATCAACACTGTTAATGTTCCAGTTAAGTACCAGCGAACTGCCCAAATTTGACCTGAAAAAGTATGTATTCCTGAAAAAATTTCCTGTACCATGAAGGGGCAGGTAGAAGTTAAGTCCATATGTATTGTCCTGGCAGCCATTTGGATATTCAAAGCCTTGATAATCAGTTCTCCATAAAGGTGAAGTCCGGCTTATAGTTTCGAGGTCAAGACGGCGACCACCGCTTGCGCAATTGTCAATGATTAAATCAGGGAACCTAACAAGGAGACTGTCCCAGAACGCGTACAATCCTTCAATATACCTGATTTCTGACATTCCTATCCTCAGTTGCTGATCGGATTTTTCCCAATAGGGCCATGGGTCGAAATTAAAATCCTGACGATAGATATCAATTCCTTCATTACTGATCATATCAGAAATGTGGTTTGTTAACCATTTGAGAGCATCTTTGTTACCAAGATTTAAAAGTTTCATATTTGGATTAGGAAATGGAGATTCTGTAATCCAATCAGAAATTTTTTTCTCTAAATGCGGTTCCATTGGGAGTTCTATTAACCATTCAGGATGCTCTTTGTCCAACATGCTTCCTTTTGTAACACGTTCGGGTTCAAACCATAAAAGAAATTTAGCTCCGGCTTTGTGAGCTGCATCAGAAACCGGTTTTAATCCATTCGGAAAGTTCTCTTTATTAACAATCCAGCTTCCAACATTACGCCAAATTCCATCACAAGGATACCATCCTGCGTCAAGCCAAAATACTTCCGGAAGGATATTGAATTGCTTAAAACGATCAATTGTAGCGAGAGCATAACTTTCCGTCATACAGGTAAATACATTACAAGGAGGAGGTCCTTCCTGGGAAAAGAAAGCAGAAAGCGGCAATTCAGCTGGTTTACCATTTATCTTCTGTGTGTGATGAGCAAGGACAAATCTGCGGAACTGATTGTGCCCTGTCATCCGGTCTTCTCCTTTCCAGAAAAGCAAGCAGATTTTTAGGGTACGGATCTCCTCCTGAGGAAACAAATAGAGCTGCATCCTTTCCATGCCTGATTTAAGAGATACCGATTTTTCATCCTTTTGCTGAACATCAGCATACCATTTACCGGTCCATCCGACAGCAACCATTATTCCTTCATTTGCAGGGCTTTCTATATTAAAGAACGGGAAGGCCATATTCCCATATGATGATCCCCGTCCTCCTTCAGGAGTCATATAGATTCTTTCCCCAATCTTCAGTTCATCGTCATAAGGTCTAAAATCGCTTCTTTCTGAGGTAGAACCTTTTGCATGATGTAAAATAAACGTACCGGATTTGTTATAAGAAAAAATATGATTGATAGCATTTACTTTTTCAATAACAGGGGTATTCCGGGTTGAATTGTTTATAAATTTCAGTACCCATTCAACAACCGGAAAATCATTATAAGTAGTGACGAAGCTTTTTACAACAAGTCCACTCTTAGGATCAGAATAAGAATAAACAGATATATTCATATTCGGATCTTTGGATTCAACCGGTTCAACTTTGTAATCCCATTTGGTAATGAAATTATTCGAGTTTCTCCCTCCATAAACAAATGAAAAGGGAGGGACTTTATTCCTGGCAAAATTGTCTTCTACCCAATGGGAAGCATCAGATATTGCAATAGTTCCTTGTTGAGACCAGCAGAATTTAGTACTCCGTTCCTGGTGATCAACATCGGTCTGAACATTGAGTTGAACGTGCTTTAATTTCTCATCAGGTTTATATAAAAATCCCGAAATAATTATAAATACAACGCCTAATATTAGAAACATAACTAAGCGACCGGTAAAAAAGTATTTCATTTTCATTGTCTTCATTTACATAGATATACTTAATATTTCACCAATTTATTCTTTTTTGACCATATAACCCGGGCTACCCAGACAGTGCCATCGGCACCTCGTGGATGAGGCTTATCTCCAACCATGAATTCGGCATCGGTCACCCACGACTCATTCTTAGTAATAGCCGAGGCTCCAAAGTTACCAAGCATAACACCTCTTTCCGGCATCAGCACCTGTTCAGTAGAACGAATTACATTCAGTTTTACGGGATCGACCTGCGCCAGGAATATCGGAGCACGATTACGTAAAATATGATCGTTATTGGCTCCCCTTCTGGTGTATGTAAGGAACAATCCATCGCTATGAGCCAGCCAGTGAGACTGTGTGTTATAGCTTCCAAGCTCCTGCCCGTCATCAAACAACCAGGGTTTAATCGGTTCCCAGTGGAAACAGTCTTTACTTATAGTTACATAAGCTTTAAATTCATTTCTAATTGTTAAATAATAGGTCCCTTGAAAAAGCACAAGTGAGGGCTCTACCAAGGCACAGTCTCTTGATGGCTCCAAACAGGGAGGTGAAAAAGAAGCCATTGATATTTCATCACCATGTCTGAGGTAAGATAATTTTGTTCCATCGAATGAACATTCCAGGATGGTGACATTTTGAATATTACCAGGGCTGCTGTAGTGAACCGGAACCAGAACTTTACCATCTGATTTGACAAGCCACTGTACGCAGCCCGGTTGGAGCAAATAAAATTTAGAATCGTGATCGGGTACATTATCTATCATTTTCCATGATGACCAGGCATTGGTTTCAGGATCGAAAACTGTATAAGCAGCATCGCGTGAATTTGGCTTGTCCATCAATGACTTCCCTTGTTTGCTGTACCTCACCTTTATCCCTATTGCAATAAGTTTACCTGTTTTCTCATGCCAGCCGGGTGTGACATCAGCAACACTGACCGTTGTACTATCAGGTTCATATGTCCATGCCAGTTCCGGAATTTCCATAGGGCCTGTCCATGTCTTCCCAAGATCATCTGTTCGCATATAATACATGCCTGAATAGTAGTCACTTACCACAAGATGTTTCTGAATAGTCATTATAACTGCAGGGTTTCCGTTCTTTCCAAGTCCAGGTATCGCAGCAGCCCTTGGGTGAAACCAGCAGAATTTAGTACTCAGTTCCTGATGTGCAACATCGGTCTGAACATTAAATGTAAGGTGTTTTAATGTCTCATCAGGTTTATTTAAACATCCTGAAACAATTATTAATAAAACGTTTAATACTATAATCGTCATCAAGAGATTGTGAAATAAATGCTTCATTTTATTGCGTTTATAAGGTTAAAAACAAAGTTTCAAATCAATTTAGAATAATCAGTTTTATAAATTATTGTTATTCCCTCCATAAGGAATAATATAATAATAGGATCGGGATCAATGACTGATATAGTCTTAAACAGGGATGTTTCTCCCGATAACCAGATGTTATCAGGAGAAACATATACCTTGAGGATATCATTATAAATTAATATCCGGAGGTTTGAACAAGTGCCTTATTATTGGTTAATGTGGTATTATCAATTGGCCATAATAACTGATAATCCTGTTTAGCGGTAGTGTATTTAAATACGTAATTTTTCCCGAATCGTCTCAGATCGTACCACCTTTTACCTTCTGCTAAAAATTCAAACAACCTCTCGTTTAAAAGTGTTTCATTTATATCCCCATCCCCTGGCAGATTGGGATAACCGTGAACTGCCAGCTGATAATTTGAAGCGTAAGCTCGTTGCCTGACTAAATTGATCTCGTTAGCCGGTTCTTCTCCCAGTATACTTTTTGCTTCCGCAAGCATTAATAAAAGATCTGCATACCTGTAGATTGGGAAGTCGTCAACCATCTCCCTGAGACCCAGATTAAATACGCCCTGATATTTATTAACCCATAACCCATCAACCAGGGAATAGTTACCATCTGTAAGACTATACGCACCATTGATTGATGCAAGTTTACGTGTATCTAAATCTGAAAATTTCCTGAATATGGATTTGTAAATCGCCACATACATTGAACTTGATACTGTTAGTATCGTATGAGTGGATACATCAAGTTTTACATTATTTACAGAATCGTAATAATTGATAACATCCCATTCACGTGGCAGAAATTTGTTAAAGTTCCCGTTAAATAAAGTATATTCATTCAGTTTATTCCTAATGGCAAAAATCAACTCCTTATTTCCTTTATTATTATATGAAAAAACGTCTTTAAAATTTGGTAAAAGTCCTAAGGAAGGAATTTTAGTCTGAATTTCTGTTAAAGCTGTTTTTGCAATTGTAGCATCAGCAGTTCCGCCTCCCATCTGCCGGGAAGACCATAAATACACTTCTGATTTCAGCATAAGAGTAGCTGCTTTTGACCAGAACAATTTGTCATTTGCCTTAAATGAATAATCTTCAGTAAAAGAAGAAACTGAATTTTCTATATCCTCTTTAATTAATTCCATGACTTCAGAAGCAGACGAAGCAGCTTTTTCCAGTTTATCAATCTCAAAAGAAAAAATTGGATCTTTAACAAGAACAACATCACCCCATGATCTGAGCAAATGGAAGTAATAAAATGCTCTCAATCCATAAGCCTGTCCAAGAAAATAATTTTTATCTTTTTGAGATAGCAAATCCGAGTCCTGTGTTTTTGAAATAAAAAGGTTTAATTGATTGATATTCGTATAAAATCCGCCAAAATTACTTATAACAGGATCCGCTGAATTTAGTGTGTTCAAATGTAATCTAAGATATTCTATCGTTCCTGTACCCATGGGACTTTCACCAAAAATATCAGCCCTAAATTCACCCATTCTTTCCAAATCCCACACATGTGTTCTTAACCTGCTGTGGATACCAGTCATAAATATTTCAAATTGTTCGGGATTCTGCCAGTAATTTCCTTCTGTTACGGTACTAACAGGTGCCAGATCAAGGACGGACTCACATCCTTCCATGAATCCTATAGTTGTTATAACTATTAAAAAAATATATATCTTTTTCATATTTTTCATCTTAATAATTGTTTAGTTTTAAAAAGATACTTGTAATCCCAGGATGCAAGTTTTGGGTAAGGGATATCGTCCCATGTCAGTTCCGCCCAATTCGGGATTAGTTCCGGAATATTTTGTAAAATATGCCAGATTCTGTCCTGTAATATATATCTGCATAGAAGAGATTTTTATTTTGGAAAGGATTGATTGTGTTAGCAAATAACTTAAAGTTAATTCTCTTAAGGCTAAATAATCACCTCTCTCATAAAAAAGTGTGGAACCTGCACCTCTAATATAGTTCATTTTGACTTGCTGATCTGCATAGACAAAAGCTGGTAATTCAGCATCCTGGTTGTCTGGTGTCCAAGTATCATAGATATGATCAGTCACATTCAAATGCCCCACTCCCTGACCAATAATTGAAGTAAGCAATGCATTATAAATAGTATGACCGAATCCAAAATCAAAACGTCCATACAGCGAGAAATTTTTATACGATATTGTTGAAGAGAATCCTCCTGTCCATTTCGGGTAAATATTTCCTGCGTAAACACGATCCCTGGTATCAATTGTATCGTTTTTATCCAGATCGGCCCACAATGCATCACCTGGTTCAATAGGGAATTTACCAAGTTTATTACTTATACCGGCATAAATAGAGGGACCATAAGAATTATTAATAGCATCGTACCGGTTAGGAATAGTTTGGTTAACATCATTCCAATCTCTTAATACTCTCTCAAACTTATACGCGTAAAGATCGCCTATTGTTCCTCCTTCCTGATAACCACCTTTCCAAACAACTTTGCCAGCTTCCGGGTCAAAAACCAGTTCTCCACCCTGCCTGTTATTCTCATTTCCATTGTAAGGAAGTTTAAGAATTTTATTCTTAACATAGGAAGCATTAAAACCGAAATCCCAGTTTAAGCCATTTTCCATCTCTATTATTTTGAAACTGATCTCTGATTCAAAACCTGAGTTAAGCAGATTTCCAAGATTGGTCCGGAAGCTATCGAAACCAGTATAACCAGGTAAAGCCAAATTGGTTAAGAGATCTACTGTAGTACGTCTGAAGTAAGTAAGATTTAAAGTTGCCCTGTTATTCAGCAGCCCTATGTCCATTCCTGCGTCAACCATTTTACTTTTCTCCCAACGAAGTCCCCTGTTAACAAGTCCTGTATTTAAATAACCCGCCTGGCCATTATAAAATGTCTGTATCCCATAAATCCCCTGTGTCTCATAATATCCAATTCCGCTTATATTACCGTTGACCCCATAACTGATTCTGGGTTTAAGTACTGAAATGAATGTATTAAGAGATGATGACATAAAAAAATCTTCCTTATGAATGTTCCATCCTGCTGAGATACCAGGAAATGCTCCCCATTTGTTATCGCCAAGAATTGAGGTGCCATCATAACGGATCACAGCAGTTAAAAGATATTTACCATCATAATCATAATTCAAACGACTAAATCCCGACATCATCCTGTAATTAGTTCTATCAGAGCTTATAGAAGTTCTTTCAACTGCGGAATTCAGAGTGGGAATTTCATCGGTAGGAGCACTTTTACCTTCTGCATACAGGCTGAAATAAAATTCATCAAAATATTCACCACCGACCATAATACTGACATTTTGTTTGTTAAAACTTTTCCTGTAATCAAGTAAAATGTTGTGCTGTTGCTGATAATTTTTATTGTATCTTGCTGATGTTGGACGCGATATATTTACACTACCAGTTTGATATACAAATTTTTTCCTGAAACTTTCATATGTGTAATCAGTAAAATAAATATTACTTTTCCCTCTTAAAAAAAGGTCAGGAAGAATTTCCCAGTTTGCACCAAAGGAAAAAATTGATCTTCGTGTATCATTATTTCGGACATACCTTTCATAGTAATAGAGAGGATTTCCGTATGCTTCATGGGTACCTGAGTTGGGAATACCATTGGCATCCAGTGGCTTAAATGTAGGCTGAAGAGATTGAGCTCTGAAAAATGCATCGTATGGTAAATCCGCAGGAGTTTTTGAATCTGAAAGAGAAGCATCGGCCGTTATCTCAAGATTTTTCCTTATTTTATAGGAACCATTAAAGGTCCAGAAGAACCGTTCATATTTCGTACCAATAACTATTCCATCTTCATTATAATAACCCAATGTAGTGGCAAACCTGCCTTTATCATTACCACCGGTAAAACTTAAGTTATGATCTTGTGTAATGGGTGTAGCGGTAAAAACACCATCACTTACCTGATGTCCATAATCTTTGAAAACTATTGTATCCTTATTATCAGAATATGGGTCCAACATCCATTGCCAACCCTCACCTAAAAGAGATTGAAAATCCGAACGGTTGGTATTATCAATTCTTGCTATATCAAATATTAAAGGTCTGGTAAAGCCATAACCAAATTGAATATCCGGACTTACCAAAGGTACTCCTCCCTGTGCTTTAGCATCATTTGCACGTTTCATACCCAATCGGTTATAATAAATATAATCCTGGGCGTTTACATAATTATATGCTTCCCTCCTGAAATTTATTCCCGCTTTCAAAGAATATGTCACATTGGATACTCCGGCTTTTGCTTTTTTTGTAGTAATAAGAATAACCCCATTATTAGCACGCGCTCCATAAATTGCAGTAGAAGCAGCATCTTTAAGTACCTCTATAGACTCTATATTTGATTGATTAACATCATTTAATGTACGAACGACCCCATCGACAACTACCAATGGACTGCCAGGGCTGTTGATAGAGGCCCCGCCACGTAAAAGGATACTCGGCAAACTTCCTGGCTGGCCGGTAGTGTTTATTACTCTCAAGCCAGATATTGTACCCTGTAATGCTGAACCTACATTTGATCTTGCAGAATGTGCCAATACCTTTGAGTCTAGCTTAGAAATAGAAGTAGTTATCTTAGCACGCGACATTTCTCCATAACCAACTACCACAACTTCTTCGAGAGCCTGTAATTCTATCTCAAGTGCAACATCAATAATATTTCTGTCAACACTTGAAATTTCTGTCATAACATACCCAATGGATGAAAAAACCAATATTGCATCAGGAGCTGAAACTTCAATATTGTATTCACCAGTTAATGAGGTTATGGTACCAATTGTAGTTCCCTTAATCACCACATTCACTCCGGGGATAGGCTCCCCAGTTGCAGCATCCGTAACCTTACCGCTTATAATCCTTTGCTGACGCTCCATCATCCTGTTATTAGTAATAACAATCAGATTATCCTCAAAAACACGGTAAGTAATATCAGGAGAATTAAAAATGTTTTGCAGGATTGTTTCAACACGGTCGTCATTTGCTTCTATATTAACCTTACGGTTGACATCAAGAAATTCTGTACGATAAAGAAACTTAAACTCACTGGTGTTTTCAATTTCCTGTAAAACACTTTTTATCGGAACATTTTTCAGATGAAAATTAAAGGTAGTATTCTGTGAATACACCGACCCTACTGCCTGAAAAACAGTAAAGATCAAGATAATAGCCATTAGTTTCATCGTTAGTAATAGTTTTTTGTTTTCCTGCCAAAAATTTAGCAGTGAAATAATAGATTTTTTTTTCATAAATTTGTAATTGATGGTTTAACAATTCCGGGATGCGTAATGCCTGCACAGTATTACCCCGGGTTAATTGAACTGTTAGTTGCCGGGAGATAATGCTAATTATTTCCCGGTTTTTTGTTTTTTACCTTTTATTTTTTCATAGGCGAAAGTTTAGTTAATGTTCTGTTAGTTAGTGACGGGTGATAGGGATCACGGGATCAAGCTATCACGGGATCACGCTATCACGCTATCACGGGATCACGGGATCACGGGATAATCATAATAACCTAATAACCCAATAACCCAATAATCCAATAACCTAATAACCCAATAACCCAATAACCTAATAACCCAATAACCCAATAACCTAATAACCTAATAACCCAATAACCCAATAACCTAATAACCTAATAACCCTCAAAATGTCACTTGTCCCCTTTCACTTGTCACTTATTATCTCTTTCATAACCCTGCCTCTATGGTCCCCCCCTACTTCCTGGTTATATATATTCTATCCTTATCAATAGTATAACTGAACATTGGGGAAGCATACTTCAATGCCCCTAATGCCTGCTCTATACTAATGTTATCAAACCTGCCGGAAAAACGGAAATTCATAACCTCCTCATCATTAAATTCAATATTTACTGCGAAGCGTCTTTCAAGTTTAACTGCAATGCTTTCAAATGTTTCGTCACTAAATACCAGGCTGTTGTCTTTCCATGCTGAAATTACTTTAGCATCGACCTGCCTGTTCAATACAATTTTATCTACCGGGGGAGCACTTTTTATCTGGTCAGAGGTTTTAACAGTTTCAGGGACTTGTTTTCCAGGTTCCTTTGCTGTGGAAATTTCCCCTGAGCTTTTATAGTATATTGCCTGCTGATTTGGTTCAAGAATTACACAGTTTACTCTTTTCACATCAGATTCTTTGTTTACTATAACAAGTCCCTCTATCAGGGTCGTCTGTACCATATCTTCTTCAGGATAGGATTTAACATTAAATATCGTTCCCAAAGCAGTGATCTCTATGCCGGATGATTTAACAACAAATGGTTTGTTAACATTCTCAGCTACATCAAAATACCCTTCCCCTGTAAGAAATACTGTTCTTTTGCTTCTATTAAAATCCTGTGAATATTGCAGTTTACTTTCTGCATTCAACCATACATCAGTACCATCCGGGAGTTTTATATTACTGCGTGCACCTTTAGGAACAACCACTTCACACATTGGTTTGTCATTTCCAAGGTATCTGAATCCGAGATACCCCAGCAATCCACCAAAACTTAAAAGCATAACAACTATGGCTGCACGTTGAAGAACTGTAATAATTAATTTCTTTACATTGCCAGTTGTACTGAACTTTTTTATTCCACGGGAAGTTTTTATTCCGGATCTGAATTCAGCAAAAGCCTTTTCAGAGTTATAATGATGCCTGTTCAGGATAATATCAACAGCATTCCATATCTTTTCAGTCTCGGTAAAAGATTGAAGGTTGTTTTCATTTTCACTGATCCACTTCATTAACTGTAAATCTTCTTCAGGTGAGGATTCTCCGTTGAATACACGGAGGAGGATTTCGTTCATTTTCTGTTCCATAATATTCGATTGTATATATTAGACAAGATGGGGGGGATTTTCAGTTAAAAGGGAAGAGGAAGTGGTTGAGTGGATGAGTGGTTACGTGGTTACGTGGATGAGTGGTTAACGTGAACACTCCCTCTAGAGAGAAAATAATGCAATAAAGACAATCAGATATTCTTTAAGCATGTCTCTTAATTTCTCAAGGGCAATGGAGATCTGTCGCTGAACTGTATTTACTGTCAGTTTTTTCTTTTCTGCAATTTCATGGTATTTTAATCCTTCTTCCCTGCTTAAGAGGAAAATTTCACGACATTTTACAGGCAGACTTTGAATGGATTCTTCAATCTTTTTTTCAAGTTCTTTACTGATAAGCAGTGATTGCCCATCTTCTTTACTGATCATCAGGTATGTGAATGACCTTTGTAACTGCCTGGCTACCTCAGCTGTATATTTTTGCTCCACCAGCAGGTGCTTAAGGTGATTAATACAGGCATTGCGGACAGAGGAGTACAAGTATGTATGTATGCTGCTTTCTATATTCAGATCCCTCCTCATTTGCCAGATCTTTAAAAAAGTATCCTGTACAATCTCCTGCGCAGTTTCATTTGAACCTGTATACCTGGAAGCTAAAACACAAAGCCCTGGAAAGAAACGGTCATAGAGCTGTTTAAAGGCAAAGGTACTGCCTTTCCTTAACTCTGATTTTATACGGCTATCCCAGTCTTTATCCTGCATTTATAGATGATATTTGAGTCAAAGTATCTCATTGATCAACTTCACTATGCAAAAGCAAATGTAAAGGAAATTTTAATTATGTGAAAAATACATCGGTGATTTAGGACAGGGAAAGAGATCCTTCAATATCGTTTTTAATGAAATTGCTCAATTTATTATAGGAGGGCTGTCTTACAAGTCAAAATATATTTTACCACAAAGGACACGAAGTATACACAAAGAATACTAAGCCTATATTCCTGATTAATAATACTTTGTGTCCTTTGTGGTAAAAAAATTAAAATAATAAATTGAAATTATCTCCGGATTTAGCATACTTTTCAATCTCGAGCTTAAAAAACTTATTCTGCTGTTCGCAAATAAAATCCCTGAATATGGATAAATCCTCCTTTTCCTCAGTTTCGTTCAAAGCATCAATATATTCAGCACGATCTTCAGTAAATATTTTTACATATGGCTGTTCATGATACATTAAAATATAATTCATAAATAGCCTTGACAATCTCCCGTTACCATCACCAAAGGGATGAATATTCACCAGGTTATAATGCAAATCTGCTGCAAGTTTTAAAATTTCATTTTCGTCATTTACTACATCTATTGTTTTATTTACATTTTCAAACAAAATCTTAAGTAAATCAGGCACCTTTTTGTAATCCGGAAAATATTTTTTATCGACATAAACTTGTGCAAGTCTTAATTCTCCTTTAGATGTATTAAAACTTCCACCAGGTGAATTAATTATATCACCTGTGTTTCTCATTAAAATAGCGCAGGTTTCCCGGAGAAAATCAATTGACAGTTTTCTTTTATGTTTTGCCTGATCTTTCAGGTATAGAAAAACATTATAATGATCTTTGATCATCAGGTGATCTCTCAAAGGTTTTCCTTTCGCAGTTATATCTTTGTCCAATAAAACTTTTGTATCTGTTTCGGTAAGAGAACAACCTTCAATTTTAGTAGAATGGTAAATAATAGAAATCATAAAAAATTTCTCATAATCCAGAACATTATGAAGATCTAATTTCAAATATTTCTTTCTATTATTTTTCAGATCAGACCACATGAGTTTAAAGTCTTTTTACAAAGATAATTATTTAAACAAACCACTTTTATGGTTTGATGTTATAAGTATTACAAATTTGTACTAAATTGCAAATGTATTGATAACAGGGGCTGCCTCAGAAGACAATATATATTTTACCACAAAGGACTCAAAGGACACACAAAGGGCGCAAAGTATTATTAATCAGGAATATAGACTTAGTGTTCTTTGTGTATACTTTGAGTCCTTTGTGGTAAAAAAATTAGAATAGTAAATTTATATCGAACTTACATTAAGACATCCTGAATTCCCTTCCCTCTTTCAACATCGCAAGGTAATTATCAAGGGGGATATAACTTGTTACCCAGTTCCCTGCTCCCAGGAAATATCCACCACCCGGCTGACAGATATCGAGAACCAGGCGTGTTTTTTTTCTAATGGTATCCGGATCTGAACGTGCAAGCAGATCAACATCAATACCTCCTAACAGGGTCATCCTTTTTCCGTAAAGTTTTTTGACTTCTTCAACAGGAAGTACATTTTCCTCAAAAGAATGTTTTGCATCTATTTTTACTATATCAATGAAATCATCAATTATACTATAGATCTGACCGCAACTGTGAAAGAAGAAAAGCTTCCCATGACGGTGTGTTAACTCTGCCAGTTTTTTATGCCAGGGAAGAATAAATTGCCGTACATGATCAGGGGAGATCATCAGTGATGTCTTGTACCCAAGATCATCGGCCAGGTATGTTGCCCCGTAACACTGGTATTTCAAACATTTATCAAGAACAGAAAAAATAAATCCTCCCACCCTATCAAATAAATTATGCACCAGTTCCGGATTCTCATAAATTGCAAAACACATTGTCTCAAATCCCATCATATCGCGGACGACTTCCCAGAGGTCCACCACATGAAATACGCGCATATCAGGTGGAAGTACCTGTTCATAATAATCCAGTACGGAAAGATCTGCATTTTCGGGATCCGGCCATGGATAAGCTTCAAATTCTTCCATACAGGTAATAACCCCTTTCCCCTGGTTTGTCCATTCACCGTGATGCCTTGGGGCAACAAGACGTGCTCCTTCGGGAAAAACGCGGAAATATTCATGTCCGAGAAAACGATGCGTAGCAATAGCTTTGTCCCAGCCAGCAGATGGTGACCCGGGATCAATGTGGTCCCATATCCCGAAACGTTCATGTAATTCCTGCTGAATGTTATCTGCTACCCCATGTTCAAAAAAATAAACCCTGTCAGGCGTGCCTTCACGGCGGAGATTGCGGTGAAAACCTTCCAGGTTGAGGGTTATGGGGGGGAGTGGATTTTTAATAGATTTTGGAGTTTTAGATTTTGTCATGTGTTTAACATATTACTTCAATAATGAATTCCTGTAAACTTTGATAAATTATTGGAATTATAAAGGTTTTTAAGTTTACCACAAAGAACACTAAGGATTCACGAAGAAACACAAAGATAAAGTATCGTTCTTTTAAAAAACCAGGACTCCCCATTGTCCGAATCCAATAACTTCCCCTTTCTTGACACGTTTCTGATACAGGGAACAGAGGGTGTTCTGGACATGTGATATTAGTCCGGATTCAGGAAGATCAGTTTTTACAAAACCTTTCTCCAGGAGTTCATTTTCAAGGCTTTCACTTTCATTCCTGTTCGGCCCGGGTGTCAACACATATACCATACCTGGCTTTACGCAGGTTGCTTTAGTAGTTTCATATTCTGAAAATACAAAATTTTTACCTTCCAGTTCTTTTGGAGGAGCAACAAAGATGCTTGTTCGATTGCTGAAAACAGTATCTCCGATGACCAGTGGACGTATTTCACCTGTCAAAGGTTTAATGACTGCAGTTTTGCTCCGGGAAAAAGCAACACCATCTGCATTCTGGTTTGGGAGAATCGCAGAAAGACTACCTTCTCCTTTGTTCACCAGCAATTTAAATGCAGCACGACCGGAGATAGGTTTTCCATTCATTACATCCTCTTCTGTAAATCTTGCCATGAGTATTTCCGGCTGGTTAAAACGTTCACGATCATAAACAACATATATTGTACCGTCGGGATCCTGGTATCCAAAAGGATAGGCAGCATTTCTTTCCTCTAGCATAAGTCCACCTTCCCATGTTAAACCTTGGTCATGTGAAATATAAGCCGTCATATCAGTACGACCTCTGTCAGCAGCTTTTTCCAGCTCAGGATCCGGAGTACCATGTTTTACCAGGAGCCAGTTCCCTGATCTCAGTTTCATAAACACAAATCTTGCATTGGTATGCGGTAAACCATTGGTTCCCATTGGTGTCCAGGATCGTCCTTTATCGGCCGATTCATATTGAATAAAAGATCCTTTATGCCGACTAAGGATAATCAGATGACCGTCAGACTTTTCCACAATCATATATTCATCATAATCATTTTTAACGGGTGATATGAGAGGGCCTCCCATTTCAAAACTCAGCCCGTTATCATTTGATATTAAAGGTCTTGAGGGATGACCTTCTCTTACCCTGTTCCAGTTGCCGGTGGGAAATATCCAGGTGCCATCGGAAAGGACTGTCGGTGTAGTCAGTAAATGCTGTTCATCTGCTATTTTACGAGGCGAAGACCATTGAGGATCATCATCATCAGGATTGGAAGACGTGATCACCCATAGTGAGGAATGATTACCACGAAGTTTATCCGGGTACTGGCTCCACATGATCCATAATTCACCTGAGGGAGTTGTCCATACCGTAACATGATCATTACGGATAGGGCCTTCCTTATCGGTGTCGAATACAATATAAGGAGAAGACCATGTTACACCATCATCATCACTGGTCACCACCACTCCGAAATTGTCAGTACCCTCCCCGACTCCACCTGACGTGAAACCGCAATACAGCCTTCCACCCGGTGTTCTTGCTATGCTGGGCGCAATTCCGAAGTTCTGGTAAGCTGCACCATATTCGGGACCCGGATGAAAAATAACTACCGGAACGGGTTGCTTTGATCCTGTGACATCTACAAATCCAATGCAGGGAGGATTATCGGATTTTCTTTCAAGGTTTTGGCCGAATCCGGCGGGAAAAGAAAACAGAACTGTCAGAATAAAGATAATCAAATGCTTCATGTGAATTAATTTTAAATTAAATATTTGTATTTCAATATGCATAAAAAATTGTTCAATTTAATTTCAAATGACCTGACCGCTATATTTGATAAAATCGGACCCACCCCCAACCCCTCCCTAATCAAGGAGGGGAGTGGAACTTCGTTTCATTGCTAAATTCAACAATTTCTTTAATATAATAATTTGCTAAACTTAGCAATATAACCATGAATCCTCACCCCTCCCTGATTAGGGAGGGGCCAGGGGTGGGTCCGGTTACCAAAATATCTGAAATTTATTCAAAATTAATAATGCAAAAATATTAAACATTACAAGCAGTTGCAGAACTATAGAACTGAATAAACGATTTACATAATCCCAAACTTATTCCATGCATCCTGCGCTCCCATGCCTCCTTTAATGGCTTCAAATACAAGTTTCTCTCCATGAGCTTTTTCCAGGGCTTTATTAATGACCTCTTCTTCAATTGTTTTTGGTATGATGCAAACTCCGTCAATATCTCCGAAGATGATGTCTCCCGGTTGAATAATAACTTTACCAATAGTAATATTACAACGAAAGTCTATTACTTTTCCCCTGGGGCGCTGATCCTGTGCATACCTCCCAAGAGAGAAAGTCGGAAATCCAAGCTGTAAAATACCCTTTGTATCACGTGAGTAACCATTGACCACAGCACCAGCAGCACCCCTGTTTCTTGCAGCTGTACTCATCAATTCTCCCCACAAAGCATATGTCGGAGAGGATCCTGTGCAGATATAGATCTCATTTTCCCTAAGATCATCCAGGGCTTTCAGCATCAATCCAAAAGCTTGGTTTAAAATCTCATTCCTCCTGGCAGGGCCTTCCCCTCCAATATCATCAGTCTCAAGAACAGTCATTGCACGTCCTGCTATTATCATATCATCCTTCAAAGGTTTGATGCCTGGTGGTAAAAATTGATTATAAAATCCCATCATATCCATAATATCACCGACGACTGCGGTATATAATTCTTCCCGGCAAAGCCTGAATAATTCCGTGTCATTTTCCCATTTTTTCATAATAATGTTCTTTATTTGAGTCCACTCCAATAAGTCTTATCCCCTACTGGGTTGTCTTATAATGTTTTTTACCACGAAGGATTCGAAGTTCAACACAAAGGACACAAAGTGTATATTCTTGATTAACAATACTTTGTGTTCTTTGTGCTGTCCTTTGTGTGCTTTGTGGTTAAATATATTTTAACATATGAGTCAGTCCCCGAATAAACTCATAATTTCGACTTTTCAGAGTGGTTCTTATTTAAAAATTTAAAAATACTTCATTAATGCTATCACCCCTGCAACTGATGCGCAACAGGCGAAGAAGAATGCAAGGGCAATGAATACTTTTCCTTTCCAACCCGGTGCATGGGTTCCCATGAATTTTTTATTAAACACAAGAATAGCAATGCACAGCACTGACAAGGGTAAAATAAAAACTCCTGCTATCTGGGTAACAATTTGTGCTATCACAGGATTCCATCCTAATATGGGAACGATCATTCCGAAAAGGCAAGCTACAAGTGCCAGTCTTCTGAACCTGGGAGAACTTGTGTCAAGATTGCCTTCTTCTCGATCAGCGAGCATAATGGGCAGGATCATCGAAGCCGGGAATATAGATGAAAGCCCTGCACACAAAGTCCCGAGTACAAAAATCACTGATCCGACCATACCTGCCAGAGGTTCCAGGAGAGCGAGCATATCAATGACACTCCCTATCTTCCTCCCCTGCAGGTAAAGTCCTGCAGTTGCCACTCCCATTATGGCCGCACTTACCACGAACATTAGGACACCGGCAAAAACAGCATCTCTCCGCTGGGTCTTAACATGATCTATACCCCAGCCTTTTCCCTTGATCAGTAAGGGACGTACAATAAAAGTAGCTGCTGCCATAGTGGTCCCAACAAAGGCTGCTCCCATTATAAGTCCTCCTTCTTCCTGTGGCAGTTTGAACCGGAAACCTTCCCATACAAGGTCCAGGGGAACAGGTACCAGGATAAGGGTAGTTAGAAATGCAATGGCCATCAGGGAGACCATGGTAACAAGCACTTTCTCAAAGAAATCATAACGCCCCACATACAGAAAACTATAAATAACTGTAATTATTATTAATGCTATTATTATTGTTCCGGTATGACTTTCCACAGGTAACGAAGGGATCAGCATTCTCAGCACCTGGTAAAAAAGATTACTACACAAGCCAAGAATACCAGTTATAGCGCACCATTGCGCAACAACTATTCCTGCAATGATCAGCCAGGATAACAGGTTCCCCCAGAGGATCTCTTTCCGGACAGCAAATAAAATACCTTTACCTGTAACAGCAGCAAAGCGGCCTGATACTTCAATCATGATAATGGAAAAAAAACAACTTAATCCCAGTACCCAAAGTAATGTCATACCATAGGAAGAACCAGCTACTGCCATTGATGTAACACTACCGGTCCCTATTGTATAACCCATGCAATATATACCTGGTCCGAGTAATAAAATAAGGCGGGTGAATTTTTTTAACCCATGAAAACGAGAATTTGTTGGATGCATTTTACTAAATTTAAATTATGAGTTTATTCGGAAAAGTCTTATTCCCCTAAATCCCCCAAGGGGGACTTCTGCAAGTTGCTGATTTATAGGCTCTCCCCCTCTAGGGGGCTGGGGGGGCAAAACTTTTCGGAGTAAACTCAATTATTAATGTTTAATTAATATTTTATTCAAATCAGCTTCATAAATCCTTCCCTCCAGATCTGAAGCAAGAACAATCCATGGTACACCGGGAGGAAATGGATGCCTGGGACCTGTAATATTCTGAACCGGACTATTATAAATACTGTCAGGAGAAATAACCACACGGGGATCACCAAGTATTGATGCATCACATGTATCTATTACTGAACATATTATTGCCGGGTTATTGACAGAAGATTCTGGGATATCATTTCCCCCATATCCCGCAAAAACATATGAATTATCTTCAGTAGCAATAACAATAGGACGGCTTTGCCAGTGACCGGGCCCTTTTATTACATAAGGCTTATTAGTCCATTTCCCGTTCGGTGATCTTATCCGCAAAACAAACTGTGGCTGGCCGATTGAATCAACGCTGTTTTTGGTAGCTACCCATAATGTGCCGTCTGGTGAAAGTGCAGTGTTAAGATGATCATCAGCTGTTCTATTTCCCATTTCTATGATTTCCTCAGGATTCCAGGATCCGGCAGGTTCAGCATCTTTGTGTGTACGCATCAATACTGCATCTCTTACCTGGTCTGACCAGATTACTCCAATTTCATCATTTGGCAGAGGAGTTACCACGCAAATATCATCCAGATCTATTCCCTGTGCCAGGAGAATGGGGTCTGTCCAGTTCATCCCTTCTGAAGAAGAGTTCCATATATAAACATTGGTACCTGCAACTGCAGCAGTCCACCAATTCCATTTACTGTCTCTTGTAATAGTAGCAGTTTCAATAGTTTCATCCGGGGAAGGAGGAAAAAGTTCAGTAAGGATGTCTGCTTCCCATCGGATTCCGGACAATTCATTTTTCATCCTGAGGTGAAAAACGGATATAGAGTGATTTGTATTTTTTATGTCTTTAACTGCCACTGCCATTACTTTTTCGTCCTCAGCCCATACATCAGCACGTCCCTGGACACCGGCAAGGCTCTTTGTAACATCGGTATGTTCTTTCCATCCATCGTCTGTTCTCTGCCAAAGAGAAGGGCCTGTTGAGGTGGGGATCAATGCCCACCAGGATTTTCCGGCGTACCATAACTTCGATTGAGGCTTATCGGCGGTAGGCCTGCCATAGTCTACCTTAAACACCGGGTGGACAGTATATTGTGGATTTACACGAATCTCAATTTCCTGTACAATAATTTCTTTTCTTGCAGGCTTGTTTAACGAGAAAACAAGTTCATTGTCCCCCATCCGAAGGTCACCCGGTTTGAAGGAGTATTGTATGTAGAGGAATCCGATGCTGTCAGTTGGAATAGTAGTTAACTGTTGGGTTGGTATCTCACGATCATTGACAAACACGCTCATATCAGTAATATTCTTCAGGTTGCGAACCTTAAACCTCAAATTTGCCTGTGAACCGTTTAATTGTTCATACATTTTACAATGTACTGATCGGCTCTCACTACTATTGGCAGGTATGAACAACTGAAGGAAGTCATATTGTTTAAAATGTGGATTTTTCAAATATATATATGATCGATCCCCTGCATCCAGGAATTCAGGTTTGATAAGGTCTGATATTGGGAAAAGGTGTTTATATTGTGCGCTATAGAGATTGAATGATGAAAGTCCGTCAGCCCCTTCGGTATAAAAACGATGTGCTAATGCACGCACATGTTCGGGCATGATTTTAGCGGAGTTGAAACGGGTTCCTTCTGTTTTATACTGTTCCGGAAGACAAAAATCAGCTTTATTGGATATCAATCCAACGATAGCAGGATACACTGCACAACTGGTGTTGCTGGCAAGATTGATCCAGGGTTGAATATCAGCGTTAAAGTCTGTGACCCACCCTTCAGAAGGACTGACATAATCAAGCAATCCCTCCTTTATCCAAACATCTACTTCCATACCCATTAGCCGGCAAAAATCAATATCCCAGGGAAGCAGTGCACCCAGAATGGGTGATTTGATCCCTTTGGCACCAAGAACTTCGTCCAGAATCTGACGGCACTGACGCACGAATTCAGTCAGATACTTGCCGTTTTTTTCAGGGAAGCTGACGCAGTAAGGTTCGCGCAGAAAATTGAGCGTTGCTCCGGCAACATCATAGCGTTCTATCACCTCCCGGAAAATGGCAAGGCGTTTATCACGTACTTCCTGAATAGCATAATCCAGTAATCGCGGGCGATCCCGTTCTATTTCTCTAAGCACATGAGATGTGACGGACGGATGACTTTGGAATATTTTGACTAAATTAGTGTCACGCTCCGCATCCCCGATATACCATTGCGGATTATTTTTCCAGAATTGACTTGTATGTTGTGGATGGCCAGCAATATGATGCCGGTCATTAACACGAAACTTTGCCAGCACCGGGATACCCTGCCGGTTTATTTCCGAAAGTATAACGCCATAAGGATCAATACCCTCACGTATCAATTGCTGGTATGCGATATGCCACGGACTTGATTTACCTTCCATCTTAAGACCTGTATTCTCCCCATATTCAGAGGGATAATAAAAACATATTTCTCCAAGGCTGGCATTCAGACTAATAATATCCGCACCACTGGTTGCAGCCTGTCGGGCAGCTGCTTCCAGACCTTCCTTGCCGGGCGATCCGGATGCGGCAATCATTAAATTAGTGAAATCGTCGTGAAGAATAAATACTCCCGGATCTTTTTCTTTTAATGGTTGTAAATTATTTGTTGAATTCCTGCCATACTTGCATGAAAAAAGGAAAATGCAGGTTAGCAGGGTGAGATAAGTAATAATTTTAATTATGTCTTTCATTATTAATAATTTAGCTCAACTGCTCGTGCAGTTTTATGTGTAAAAAAATTGTATATATTGCATAACACATTATTTCCAGTTCCATGTCAGTTGTAAATTGACGTTTGCCATCGCTCACCCCTCTAACTCCCCCAAAGGGGAGAACTCAGCGCACAGCGGGAAGGCATTCCCCTTTAGGGGCCAGGGGTAGCGAGGGAATATGAAAAAGTATGTCTTACATGACACTAGTTCTTCACACTTATTATTCTCCCTATTACCAATCCATGTCCGTGTTTTTTAAGCCAGTCATTCACAGCTGATTCATCACGTCTCGTGGCATCATGCACTACAAGCACTTTGTTCTCACCTGCCGGTGCCATTCTGACATTCAGATGAGAATTAGCATAGATAATTTCGTCAATTTTTCCCGGGAAGGATAGTTCACCTGGTTTCCTTAATCCAACTGTATAAAGTATTTCACTGCCAAACCATGAATTTCCCCTGTCTTTCGAAAAATGAACTGTAACATCCGGCAGATTTGCATCAACCACGTCCCAGTCAAAACTCCAGTTTACATACAGCACTCCTCCGAAATTATAAATAGTTGGGGCAGTGAAATTACCTTCGCCGGGAGAATCATCTTTTGCAGCGATGATAAAAGGTTCACCGATGTCTATTTCTATACCTTCTTTTTCAACTTTTTTAGACGGACTGGATTGCACTTTAATTCCTTTGTACTCCAGTGGCCAGTCTGTTTGCTTTACTTTTTGTGCAAACATTGAGAATGTCCATGAGAATAAAAAAAGGTAAAACAGATATTTACATATTTTAGGTGTTTTCATAACTCAATTATTTCAATAAAGAATATCATTTTGAAATAATAATACTTACATATACACATTGATCCCAAAAGAAATTAGAATATTTGCAATTCTTCGACTAACAATATGAGTTAAAATTTAACGATCATATATTTATTATTACAAACTTCTCAATAAAATTTCATCACTCATCTGATATCTTTTGCCATTTATTCTAATTCCAGTTAAACCAGTAATTGGCGGAACATTCAAAACAATCTTTTCAGGTTTTTCACGCCACTCTCCCGAAAAAGTAATATCAAGAATTTTATGATCATTTGAAAGTTTGAATCGCAAGTTAACAGGCCCATAGAGAGTTGGCATATTTTCGAATATTGTTTCTTTTTCTGATGAAACCCAAGCCTGGGGGCACAACCGCAATAAATGTAATTCACCATTAACTATTTCATCATCAATAACAGCAGAACGGGCCATCCAAAAAGCAAGTGGTGTGGCGAATAAATTACCTTGTATATAATTTCTATGTTCACAAGAGATATATGTTTGTTGTGAGAGCGCTCCAACAAAGAGGCTATACATTCCTTCCAGAAATTTATTTCTGTCACCTGATTGCCATGAATGTACCACATTCCAACTGTAAGGGGGTTCACACGTAGATATTTCGTGTTCAAGAACAGGGCGGGATTCAAAATTAACTTGTGGCCCTCTTAATTTCCAGTTTGGCCCTTCACGAAAAAATTTAATAGTTGATTGCATAAGCGGATCATCAGCATCTAATAATCCAGCCCAAACAAGAACTAAAGGTCCTGTATCCAGATAAAAAGCATCAGATGAAACATGAAAAGGCATAGGTGTTTTGGATAGAGTAGTTGGGGTGACAGGATGTTCCTGACCAGAATCGTCCTTCCATCTGGGAGCGTTCGCAGATGCTTCACGAAATGCTTTTAAGAAAACAGCTTTATAGTTTTCAGCTAACAGATCAAATTCAGCAGCACATGGATGATTTATTCTCTTAAGGAATTGCACAGCTTTTGTTAACCCTTTGTAATTCCATGCCAGACTCCAGATTGTTTGCGTTTGGATCTCGTCATCGGTGGCTACTGCCGGAGGCATTAATCCAATAACACCATCATGGTTTGTTTGTCCGCAAGCGTCCTTAATAAATTCACAGCCTTTTACAATCGGTTCAGTCCATTCTTCGATAAATTTCTGGTCACCACTAATTAATGCATGTGTACTTACCTGAAGCAATATTGCACCATGATCAGAAAGCCAGTCAACAGATCTGAGATAAGCAGGCGTTCCAAAATATCCGGGATGAAAGTTATATGCAGCACCGGGGGGTTTAATTGTACCCTGGGAGAGAAGGAAAATATCTGAGTATTTTTTTACCATTTTATTTTCCCCAAGAAGGCTTAAAAACATATGATTCAACATTGAAATTGGAGTTGACCACAATGCCTCATAATGCCATGAACCTGAAAGGAATGAGTACTGGTTAGTTTCGTAATTTTTCTCAGCAATGACAGACGCAAACTTTAAGCTCTGATGAACAGCTTCAGTGATATAATTTTCCGGAACCTGGAAACGGGCTACAGGAGTTAACCAGTGTTGCCAGTATCTATTACTTTCTTCTAGAGCCCCATCAAAACCAAGCTTTTGCTCAGTTTCTATATTTTCAGCAGATTCCGGAAACAAAGGCATGAGAAAGTCAACTTTATCACCCACTTTTCCCGACATATCAATCTTTAATCCATAAACTCCCTTCGATCGGTTATTGAAGCTCACTTTACCTGATTCAGCAGGAAGTAATACAAATCGCACCTTACCATCAGGTTCGAGAACGTGAATGCCGGTATTGTTTTCACTAACGAAATATTTTGCACTTAAAGCTTTCGGATAAGGAGCCCTGTCTGGAAGAATGTTAATGATACCGCCTACTACCTTATGGTAATTTCTGCTTAATTGTACGATCATTGGATACTTATCAGGGGAACGTAAAGGATCCACATGGACAACCGATAAACGTATCCATGCATAAAGAGGATCCAAACCATTCGTAACATCACATCCTCCCTTAAGGTGCCCAAAAACCTCTTCTCTTATTACTAAACCGTCAGACAAAGGAAAATCTGTCCATAAAACCGGGGTTTCACAATCCTTCCGCCATCCCTGCAAACCGTGCCCTCCATCAATATTCCAGAGGGGCGTTTTCTCCTTCGGTAACTCAGGAGTATTAGTGTCTGGCCATGGAGTAAAAGTGACTTGAAAACTTTCCCCTTTCCATTTCCTGGCATGTTCACGCCTGCCGGAAAAAGGCTCGAACAACACCGTTCCATTATAGAGTACGTTAAACCGGAAATAATGATCCGGCCAGCCAACTGGAGTCCAGACGTTACGCTGATCCGGCCACCAGGTTTTTGCTATTTCCACGTTAGGTTCCAGATCATTCAGACTTGAATATCTCAACGGGGTTCCTTTCTGTTGATTCTGATCACCGCTTTGAGAACATCCAAATTGGAAAAAAGAAAGTAAAATGGATATTCTAATGTAGTTAAAATATATTTTCTTCATTTTAATATAGATTATGTTACTCTCTAAACTGCAATGAATACAGATCTGCTTCACTTAGAACTATGTGTAAGTGAACCTGTTTCCCGGTTAAACTACTTACATCAGAATTGCCCTTCCAGGTAACCACTCGTTCAAGTGTGTCTCCGAAGAGTTCGTCACAGTCTGAAAGAGAAAACCCGGGGAAGGGCTTACCATTCTCGTCTTGCAATTCAACAAGGATATAACCTGCAGCGGATGTGGAAAAGTTAAATGTTAAGGTGTTACCGGAGTATGTAAGGGCTTTTGTGATTAACTCGCCAGGTTTCCTCCGGGCATGTATTGAGACAAAGCCATCAATACGAATTGTATAACGTCTGAGTACTGGATTATCTTTCCAATGGCCCTCGCCTGCATAAAATGTAAGTTCATTGGGAGCTGACTCATCTTCAGCCGGGGTTTCAATCAAACCAAGACTTTGGTAACCATCGCCATAAACCCAGTTGTTACTTCGTTCTGGTCCAATAGGGAGAAAAACTTCATCCCAAAGATGAAAAATGAGTCCGTCATGACTACTCATGAATAGACCGTTGGTTACTGTCGTGCCATATCGCGGATTGAAATTCATTCGTTTCTGCCGGTGTTCAGGATCGGGGAGTGCCTGCATTGCTGCTTCCGAAAATTCACGGTCAACATATTGGGTCGGAAAGCCCAAAAACAGGTGTGGAGCGCGGTAATAAGGGACAACCTGGTTTGTATATAAAGCCATATCAGGAGAATCAACAAACATAATTCTTTGAGGTTCTGTCCAGTTAAGAAAATCATGAGAAGTAGCAACGCGGATATCACGGACACGGACTTTTTTCCCATCGGGTGTACTGTCATTACTATCATGGAAGTCACGGATATAGCACCAGTAGTGCTTGCGTATGGGATCCCAGAAAGCATTGTTCTGGGTATCAAATTTTCCCTTAGTGATGATCGGTTTATCAGTTAGATAAGACCAATGAATACCGTCTGTCGACTTGAAAGCGAAAAGTCCGCCAACACTTGATCCAACCGCTTTATATGTTTCATCTGGCTTACAATCAGGATTTGGGTCCTTAAAAGGTGTGAAGTTGTCAAATTTCGGCATCGACCAGACGATATTGTTCTGCTTTGATCCGTCGAATTCAAACAGGCATAAGTCAGGTTTGACCCAATTAATACCGTCTTTACTTTCTGCATAACAGGCATAATTGGGATGGCCTCTAAATGTTGTTCCTTCAGTGTTAGTAAGCTGAGCTGCTGTATAGTACATACGGAAAAGTCCGCTATCATGAAATACCACCTGGAAGTCGCTCCCGCTTCCCTCCCACGGTTTGTCGTAAATCATAACAATTTCCTTCTTAACCGGGAGATGCAATTTTAGTTCGAGATCTTCCCATTTCATAATTAATAAATCATCCACAAACAACTCACGGCGCGAACCTATATTGATAATTTCTTGGGATTCATTGTTCAAAGAAGTATCTGTAAAAGTACACTCATAAAAAGGGTGAACCATGGTGAATGCATTGCAAGCATATGAAAGTGCTAACACCGGTATAATTATTATCAATTTGACTTTCTTTTTCATATTTTAGATTTTATTATTGATAAAAGTTTAGCACAAGTATGATTTTTAAAAGTCAGTGTAAAAAATAATACATAGTCTATTGATGTTAAACTAATCCCACAGGCTGAAGGCCTGATATAATTCAGCCCAGGGCAGCGCCCTGGGTAAAAGAGTTCCGTTTTTAACCGGCTCTCACACGCCCTCCGACGGAGGGCGTGTGGAGTTATTTTGTGGGTGCCACGGTTACCCAGGGCGCTGCCCTGGGCTATATTAAATTGCCCCTTCGGGGCATTTGCGATAATTAATGAGACACAAAACAATGCTATAGAAATTTTTAATTGCAAATTATATTATTATGTAATTGCTAAACATTAGTAATTGATTTATTTCATTTATCATTTTACATTGATCTTTTTATAAGATATCAATAATGAAGATGGTTTGGTGGGAATATGAATGTCAATCCCTTCCATTAATTCATCTCCTGATCTATGGATTTTTATACCATAATCTTCATAGAATACTTCATATAATACATTCTTATCCAGTCCTTTAAGATTAATTCTTAATGTCTCATTAAAATCTCCTTCCCGGCGGAATGCCAGTATTATTCCATCGCCTTTCTCCGGCCGGTTTAGCTGGTAGGCAAGCCATGTATTATCTTTGAGTATACTGGTCAATCCTGTTAAGGGATAATAATCCCCGTAATAAAAAGGTCGTAAACGTTTAAAATCCTCAATATACTTTTGCATTTCGGCTTGAGAATGATCATCACTGTTGATGTTCCAGCTAAGGATCATAGAACTGCTCATATTGGACCGGAAGAAGTATGTGCTTCTAAACCAGTTCCCTGTACCATGCAAAGGCAGGTAGAAATTCAGTCCGTATGTATTATCCTGGGAACCATTTGGATATTCATAGCCGTGATAATCAGTTCTCCACAATGGGGAACTTCGTGAAATGGTTTCCAGGTCAATTCTGCGCCCTCCACTTGCGCAATTGTCTATTAATAGATCAGGAAACCTTACAAGCAGACTATCCCAGAACGCATAAAGACCTTCAATGTGCCTGATCTCAGAGATACCTGTTCTCCGGGGCGGATCCATATTAATCCAGTGAGGATATGGATTCATATTAAAATCCTGCCGGTAAATGTCTATTCCCTCATTTCTTATCATGTCTGAAATATGATCTATCAACCAGTTGCGGGCATCATTATTCCCCATTATAAAAAGTTTCTTTGATTCAGTTGGAATTTCAGATACCCATTCAGGATGTTTTTCATATATCCAGGTTCCCGAAGTGACTCGTTCCGGTTCAAACCACAGGAGAAATTTAGCTCCGACCTGGTGAGCGGCATCAGAGACCGGTTTCAGTCCATTAGGAAAATTTTCTTTATTCACAACCCAGCTGCCAACATTGCTCCATTTTCCATTACACGGATACCATCCTGCGTCAATCCAGAATACTTCAGGTAAAATATTAAATTGTTTAAATCGTTCAATTGTTGCAAGAGCATAACTTTCCGTAAGGCATGTAAATTCGTTACAAGGACCAGGACCTCCTCTTGAGAGAGCTGCTGACAAGGGTAATTCGCCAGGTTTCCCATCTATCATACGCGTATGATGAGCAAGAACAAACCTTCGGAACTGGTTATGCCCGGTCATTCTGTCTTCACCTTTCCAGAACAGTAAGCAGATTTTTGGCGTACGAATTTCCTCTCCGGGATAAAGCAACAGTTGCATTCTTTCCATTCCGGATCTCAGCACCACTGATTTTTCATCTTTCTGCTGAACATCGGCATACCATTTCCCTGTCCATCCAACAGCAACCATTATTCCTTCATTTGCAGGGCTTTCAATATTAAAAAAAGGAAATGCCAGGAAACCACCTGAAGATCGTCCCCCGTCAGGAGTCATGTAGATGCTCTTCCCAATCTCCAGTTCATCATCAAATGGCCTGAAATCGCTGCGTTCTGATGTACATCCTTTTGCATGATGCAAAATAAAAGTACCGGTTTTATTATATGAAAAGATGTGATTTACTGCATTCACTTTTTCAATGAGAGGTGTATTAACATCTGATTGATTTGAAAATTTCAGGACCCATTCCACTGCAGGAAAATCATTAAAAGAAGTAACAAAACACTTAACTACAAGACCGGTCTTTTCATCAGAATATGTGTAAACAGACTCATTAATATTTGGGTCTGCCGAAGCTTCTCTCTCTGCTTTATACTTCCAGTTTGTGATGAAAGAGTCTGAATTTTCCCCTCCGTAAACAAATGTAAAAGGAGGGATTTTATTCCTGGCAAAATTTTCTTTCACCCAGGAGGAAGCTTCGGCATTTACATAATGTGTATCTTTCTCCTGGCAATTGGCAAACCTGCCGGAGACCAATATTAGAGTAATAATTAAGAGGAAATTTTTCATTTTATAAATTTTATATTAATAATCTTTCACAGAACTTTATGAGGATAAAGTAATATTTTAAAAAGAAGCGCAAGGGCGCAAAGGCGCAATGAAAACGCAGTTTTTTATGTTTTCTTTGTATTGTCCTAAAAAAGTTTTACAAATTTCTAGTTAATACTATATCGTTTTGTTCATAATAATTTTTCCTAAATCATCTTTATCTGTTCCGCCTCAATCAACGGAATGATATTATTTCGTTGTTGAGACACAAAATATTGTGTCTGTTCGGCGGATTCTCATTCCGTCATTTTTTCCAGGGGTTATCACCCCTGGCTATTAAATTGATGCCCCTCCGGGGCAAAGCCCCCCCTTGATCCCTCGATCCCCTTGATCCCCTTGATCCCGTGATCCCCTTGATCCCCTTGATCCCGTGATCCCTTTGATCCCTTGATCCCCTTGATCCCGTGATATCGTGATCCCTTTTAATTGAAAATCTTTACGCTTCTGCTTTTCTTTTTACATATATTCTTTCAATAATTCCTCCAGTGCAGGGCTTCCTTCAATCCTTCCGTCTTTATACATCCTGGTAAAGTTTTGAGTTTCAAAGAGTACAAATCCATTCCATTCCGGGTTGTTTTTAACCATCTCTAGTTCCTGGCGGGTAAACGGATATTTGTTTGGATCCTGAAAGCCCAGTTCCTTCATATTTCCCTGGAAATAGAAAGGTTTATTTGCTGCTTTGGTTACAGCGCTGAATGTTTCCAATACCTGTCTCAGGTTCCAGGGCCGAAGCGTCCATGCTCCCCTGAATTCCAGCTCATCAGCAATTTCCTTCACCCATGTTTCCCATTGCCATTCAAAATTCGGCGGTATATAATTTAAATGATTACTCCTGTCGTCCGGCATGATCATCTGGGAATATAAATGTACCATAAAGTTTTTCCCATAACTTTTAACCAGATCCCGGGCTTCCCGGAGGAATTGTGTATAAGCATTACCATTGATATGCCTGATGGTGAGATAGTCGGTTTTCCTCCCGGCTGCTTTTAATACCGGTTCATTAAATCCATACTCCCACTCTTCCGGCGACTGAATATGATTTGATGTTCTGATATTGATACCGTCAACACCCCTGTCAAGGCAGAACCTGATCATGTCAAACCAATGTGCGCGCACCTCAGGATAAATAGGATGAAGATTACCTGACATATATTCCGGTTTTCCCAAAGCAACAGTTATATATCCTTCCCTGTCGAAGGTATATGGAGCAGTAATTTTTATGTTTTCATTAAAACTGTAGAAATCCCTGTAATGTTCTTGTGCCCTGACCGGATCTTTAAATTCTGCCTGCACCTCAGGTGAATGGAAATAATGAAAAACATCTTCATACAGGCCTTCATCATGTGCACTCCGATGTTTCTCATATGTCACCGGGCCTGTACTTAGAATAAAAGGGATATGGTTTCCATGATCAGAAATGATCTCAATAATACTTCCACGTTCATTTGTAAAATCGCCATGTGTATCAGCAAGTGAGCACCGAATGAGAATATATTTATAGTCATCTGGTATTTGTAAGTTTTCGATATGAATAATACGGCATTGCCTGCTTTTAGGAAATACCGGTCTCCACTCTGATGATTCGCGAAATGTAACCGGACCTTCATATTTACTGAATCCGTTATTTTGCCTGCTTATCCAGACAGTAAGATGCTCAGGTTTTATACGGGTGGGATTATTATCGCTTTTCACCAGCCTGATTGCTGAAACTTTTCCTTTTACTTCATATGTTCCGGGTCGTCTCTTAAGACTAAGATTGGGATTTGCCACCACGAACGGACGTGCTATGGGAAATATTCCACGGATATCTCTTGAAACGCCTGTCCCTTCAGGCATAGGCAATGAGTGAGGATAAGAAGTGCCGGACGCTCCCCCTTCGAAAGGTTTAATTCCTGCATAAATTTCAAGTCCGTGTGCATGTGCCGATCTGACAACTTCTGCGATAATATCATACCCGGCAAGATCAGGGTCATTAAAAACAGTGGAGGGATTATACATCCATTGATGGCAGGTAACACCAATGGAAGCCAGATATTTATGTAAACTGTCAAAATGGATCCTTTCAAACAGAAATTTACTGCCGATAATATTGCTCCAATAATCAGTAGTAGCTATTAGTTTCTTCCCTTCCTTCCTCTTCGCATTTGTATAGGGATTTTGCATAACGGGTAAGACATCATTACTGAATGCAATACTCCCTATCCCTGAAAGTGTTGAGGTCATGAATGTTCTTCGGTTTATTTTTCTTTTCATGATTTAAGGTTGAGCCCATGGGCTGTCTTAATTTTTTTTTTTACCACAAAGAACACAAAGTATGCACGAAGGACACAAAGAAAATATTCTTGACATACAATACTTTGCGTCCTTTGTGTAGTCCTTTGTGTTCTTTGTGGTAAGAAAAAATTGGGATAATCCCTGAACTCATATTTTATTCCTGTTTAAAGTAATTATTTTTAAATAAATCAGCCAGTCCGGTACTCCCTTCAATACTGCCATTTTCATTCATCCTGGTATAATGGTTCGTCTCATAAAGGGAAAAACCATGTAATCCCGGGTGATTTTTTACCATTTCAATTTCATCACGGGTGTAATAGAAAGGACCGTTAAAACCGGCATCCCTGAGCTCCTGCATTTTCCCCTCCAAGTATAAAGGTTTATTCGCTGCCATTGTAACTGCACTGAAGGCATCAACAACCTGCCGCAGGTTCCAGGAACGGAGTGTCCATGCTCCCCGGAATTCCAGGTCATCGGCAATTTCCTTTACCCATTTTTCCCATTGCCATTCAAAATTTGGCGGTATCCAGTTAAGTGCCGTTTCACGGTCATCCGGCAGGAGCATCTGGGCATATAATTGAATGGTTATGGATTTTCCCCGGTCTTTAATAAGGTCACGTGCTTCACTTAATAATTTTGTATATGCATCTCCATTGATACGATTTATTGCCAGTCTATCTGTTCTTCCGCCAGTGGTTTTAATCACAGGTTCATTAAAGCCGTATTCCCAGTACTCAGATGATTGAGTATGGGTGGATGCCCTGAAATTTATACCGTCCACATCACGATCCAGGCAGAAACGGACCAAATCAAGCCAGTGTTTACGTACCTCAGGATATATGGGATGAAGGATACCAGCCATATATTTAGGTTTTCCACAGGCTACAGCAATATATCCCGATGAATCAAGGGTGTATGGCTCAGTTATCTTTCTGTGCACATTAAAACTGTAAAAGTCCTGGTAATGTTTCATTGTCTTTACTTTATCACTTAATACTGCCTGTACTTCAGGTAACTGGTAATATCTTTGTATTTTAAAGCCTACCGAATCTTCAGATATTTCCCTGAATTCAACAGGTCCTGCTCCCAAAGTATATGGTATCTTTTTACCATTGATATCTTCCAGTTCGATAATACTACCATTTTCGTTTGTAAAATCTCCCTTATCACCTGAAAGGGAACAACGAATAAGGAGATATTTATGGTTTTCAGGAATTTTAAGTCCTTCCAGGTGGAGGATACGGCATTGTTTACTTTTGGGGAAACACGGTCTCCACTCCACTGATTCACGGAATGATATAGTGCCGTTATAAGGGACGAATCCATTATTTTTATCGCTGGTAAGGATAGAAAGGTGTTCCTTTTTTACCCGTGTAGGTGATTCATCACCTTTCACCAGTCTTATTGTTGTTATCTGTCCTCCTTTTTCAAATGTTCCCGGTCTTCGTTTTAAAGACATATGCGGATTTTTCGCTGCAAATGGAATTATAACCGAATATATGCCACGCATATCCTTTAAAGCTAAACCCTCAGGTACGGGCATTGTATGTGGTAATGGTTCAGTAAATCCTCCAGCTTCAAAGGGTTTGATCTTAGCGTACAGTTCAATGCCATATTTATGAGCCGAGTCAACGACTTCTTTGAGCAGATCCATTCCGTTTGGATAATTTTCATAAATATTCCAGTATGTATCCACAATCCACTGATGGCGGGTTACGCCAATAGAAGCAAGATATTTGTGCATTTCATCCAGCTGGTTTCTGTCAAAGAAGCAATTACACTTACCCATATTGCAGGTATAGTCAGTGGTAGCAAGGAGTTTCTTCCTTCCTCCTGTATTTTGCTTTACGCAAGAAGAGTAAAGCAAAGGGGTCGCGGCACTGCTAAAAGCAACAGCACCCATCCCACATGCTGTGCGGGTTAAAAATAAACGGCGATTCATTTTATCATTCATAACTGTATCTTTAACAATAGTTTGTTAAATTAAAAAAAAACGTGAAGGCGCAAAGGCGCAATATTTTGATTATTAACAACATAGGAAATTTATGTCAGTATTGTTAAAATGTTTATTAACAACGCAATATAAAATTTTAATGAACTGTTATTTATAATTCTTTACAAAAAAATCTGTATATATGGCTTTGACAACATAAAATCCCGTAATTTTTCCATCTGTTCATCGTTGAGAGAATAATAAGGTTTCCTTCTGTAACGTTTCCCCAGCCCGCATATTTCAAGCATTCCATGCATGCCTGCATCAAAACTACCTTCAAGAGTGACCAGGTAATTAAAAACCGGCATATCATAGTCGCGGACAATTGTTATGGCATCTTCCATTCGCTTGTCCCGGATAGCATTCCAATATCTCTGAGCAATTTCAGGATTAAAAGTGGTCATGATAGAAAAATAGCCATCCACACCATAAGGAAGCATATTGATATGGTTCTGCTTTTGTCCCCCTGCAATTAGAGCCCATCGTTCATAGGTCATAAAGCATATCTGGCGAACTAAGGTACCTGTCACATCATCTTTCAATGCAACCACCCTGGGAACATTCTCATAAAGCGCTTTAATTACCGACAAAGCAAATGCCGGCGACCGACTTCCAAGATAATTGTTCACTACCATAACCGGTATATGCCTGGCAGCGGCAGCATAATGATTGACAAGGGTTTCAACTGTGCAGGAGTGTGCCCAATCCGGAGGTAATACCATTAACATATCTGCCCCGAGTTCGGATGAATAGGAAGCAAATTCTTCGGTCTTCTGTGTTGTCCATTGACCGGTAGCAGCTACAAATGTGACTCGTTTATTCACTATTTCCACACATTTTCTGGTGAGTTGAGCAATTTCATCATCACTGAGTAATGAGAAGAGACTGTCGCCATAAGTAAGTATTACTGCATTAGCGCCATTTGTAATGCTGACATTGATTTGTTTTTGAAGTGCTTCATAGTCAATATTACCATCTTTGCTAAAAGGTGTCCTCACGGAAATGCAAGGTCCGGTTAATGCTTTTTTATATTTTGAAAATACTGTATCACTTTTCATTTCTCCTGAATCAATTGATAATGAGTATGGATTCGAAATACCAACTGCAGAAACCAATCCAATATTTTTCATAAAGGATCTTCTGCTTATTGAATTTTTTGTTGACATGTTTCTCGGATATTGTTATTTAATGTGAGTTCGATATAAATTTACTTTAACAATTATTCCGGGCTGAAAGCCTGCCTGCCGGCAGGTAGGCCCAGGTTAATTCAGCCCAACGGCAGCGCCTCCGCAGAGTAGCTTCAGCGCTCGCGGAACGCCTTGGGTTAAGGATCACACAACCGTCATTTTCCCTTCGCAAGTCTGCCGACGGCAGACTTGCGAAGGGAAAAATGGGGACAATCATATTTAACCCAAGGCGTTCCGCGAGCGCTGAAGCTACTCTGCGGAGGCGCTGCCATTGGGCTGAATTATATAGCCCTTTCCTTTAAATTAGCAGCAGTAATTAACAATAAATATTATCAAGAAAGATGTAAGTATTTGATTTTCTTTTCTTTTTGATACTTTTTCTTTTCTTTGTTAATAGTTGTTAATTTGTTAAAAAAAAGAAT